>B570J29032_109959556_pt1 | contig 32848 bp, 31 predicted proteins | sample LakMenEpi16Nov12_FD_29032 | JGI IMG/M metagenome (IMG submission 29032) | reverse complement strand
CTACTGTCTTTTTCAACTACTACAGAATTTATATCAGCGCCACTTGGTTGCGGACTATATTCACTCTCAGTTGTTTTGGTTAATTGAATTGTTTTAGATTGACCGATTTGATAAACATAAATATCTGCTTGCATATCTGATCGAATAGAAACATAGTAAATCGATTTTCCATTCTCTGCAAAGAAAGGCTGATTATCGTAACCCTGCCTGTTTGTGATATTTTTTGGGTTTTCAGGTAATGTTATTCCTTTTTTTTCCTTTAAATCAAATAACCATATATCAGTTTCAGGTAATTGTGCTTTAAAACAACTACCTATCAATAGGAAAAAAAACATGATATTAAGCCCTTGCATTGACTGAACCTTTTAGAAAATAATTTCTTATCACATAATTGACAATTAATGCGGCTATTAAACCTACTATCATACCAACCAAAATATCGCTTGGATAATGAACCCCAAGATACATCCTACTGTAAACAACAATAATTGGATAAATAAAAAAGAGTCTTCTCCATTTAGTATGAATTATCGTTGCAAACATAAAGGTAAAAAAAGTTACGCCGAATGTATTGGCAGAATGTCCGGAGAAGAAACCATACTTCCCGCCTTCATAATTATTTACTTTGTGTATTTTTTCTTTTAAAATAATATTGTGCGTTGGCCTGTATCGTTTTACACTGTGTTTAACAAGATTAGAAGAGCCGTCAGCAATCACGAACACTAAGGCACAACCTAAAAGATAAGTGGCAGCATATTTAAGATGAATCTTTTTGTATAAAAAAAACGCCACAATAAATATCAAAATAATTGTTGGCAAAATTTTGCTGAATTGCCACATTAATACATCCATTAAGTTTGAATTATTGGCATTTATCCACAATAAAAACTCGGCATCAAGATTTTCTAGCTGTTCTATCATTCGTTTTCTTTCTTACAAATAAATTAATCCAAAACAGGCGGGATGTTCTGTATAACCATGGCAGCAATATTATAAGTGTAATAGTAAATACAATTAAAAAAGTAATGACAGAACAATCAAACAGTAGAACAAGCAAAAGAAACAAGCCAACACCATATGCGATAGTTATTGCATAACTTGCATACATTGCGCCAACATAAAAACCAGTTTCGCGCTCAAAATCTTCATTGCAATGAGAACACTTAGAATTCATTTTATCAAACTTTGCCAAATTGAAAGGATTATCAGCAATAAAGAAATTACCTCTTGTACAATTTGGGCATCTATTGCGCAGTATCGAAATAATATTCATGGTACCCTACTTAACAATACTTAAGTTTGTTTTTTGAATTGCGTTGTATCCACCAGCAATATCAATTAATTGATGGTGTCCAAGTTTTTTTAGTAATGAAGCTGCAATAACGCTTCTGTAACCGCCTGCGCAATGAATATATGTAGGTTGATCTGATTTAAAGTTTTTGCTCCAAGAATTAATGAAGTCCAATGGATAATTTTCAACACTTTCTAAGTGGCCATTTTCATATTCACCAGGCTTACGTACATCTATAATACATGATTTGTTTATACCTAACTTTGAAAACTCCTCAGCTGTGATGGAGTTTATTTTTTCAACCGTTTCACCAGCATCTATCCATGCGCTTATTCCACCATTAAGATAACCCACGCAATTATCATAACCAACTCTGCTTAAGCGCAAGATGGTTTCTTCCTCTCTTCCTTCAGGTGCAATTAATACTATTTTTTGATTAATGTTTTCAATGATTGTTCCTACCCAAGGAGCAAACTGTCCGTCTATACCTATAAAAATTGAACCAGGAATATGCGCAGATAAAAAATCTACAGATTTTCTAACGTCCAAAACAATGGCATCAGCAAGGTGTTTCTTAAATTCAGTTATATCCAATGCCTTATTCGCCTTTGCCATAATTTCGTTAACATTACCATATCCATTTTTATTTAACATGGCATTTTTTGAAAAATATTGTGGTGCAGGCATAATACCAGTTGTAAGTTCTTTTATAAAATCTTGTTTGCTTATATTTTGTAGAGCGTAATTTGACTTTTTCTGACTTCCAAGTGTGTCCTGTGTTTCTGAACTCATGTTTTTACCACATGCACTTCCAGCGCCATGTGCCGGGTAAATAATCACCTCATCAGGCAACGTCATTAGTTTATTTCTTAAGCTATCGTATAGCATACCGGCTAAATCCTCCTGAGTTAGTTCACTCTTAACTGCTAAGTCGGGTCTTCCAACATCGCCAATAAAAAGTGTATCACCAGTAAAAACACATGTCGGTTTACCAGTTTCATCATGCAGTAAATAACATGTGCTTTCTAAGGTATGACCAGGTGTGTGTAATACTTTTAAAGTTAAATTACCTATCTTAAATTCTTCTCCATCCGCTGCAATGTAGCTTTGATAGGAAGTTTGAGCATTTGGCCCAAACACTATTGTTGCGCCAGTTTCTTTTGCTAAATCAACATGACCGCTTACAAAATCTGCGTGAAAATGTGTCTCAAAAACAAATTTTAATTTATCGTTGTTGTTTTTCAGAAGCTCTAAATATGGTTTTGTTTCCCGAAGCGGATCTATAATTGCGGCTTCTCCGTTGTTCGAAATATAATATGCTCCTTGAGCTAAACAGCTAGTATATAATTGTTTAATTTGCATAGTATAAATTTAATACTTTAAGTTGATTAGAGGAAACCTTGATTAATAAGAATTTCGTTAAATTTGCTAAACATAAATACTATAAAGAAGCAATGAACTCAAACAAAATAGAATCGAGTAAAGCCCCTGAACCTGTTGGATTATACCCTCATGCCAGAAAAGTTGGTAATTTATTGTTTTTAAGTGGGGTTGGGCCAAGAGAAAGAGGGTCAAAAAAAATACCAGGAGTAGAATTAGATGAAAATGGTCAAATCATAAGTTATGATATTGAGGCGCAGTGCCATAGTGTTTTCAGAAATATTAAATACATTTTAGAAGATTCGGGTAGCAGCTGGGATAACATTATTGATGTGACTGTTTTTTTAACTAATATGAAAGACGATTTCAAAAAATATAACCAGCTTTGGGCAGAATATTTTAAAGATAATTTACCTTGCCGAACAACACTTGAGATTAATAAATTGCCAACTCCCATTGCTATTGAACTTAAAGTGATTGCGATCATTCCTTAACTTTCCATAGTCTCAAAAACTTTAAATTTAAAGCAAATTAAACAACCCAAACTTAATTTATTTTTATGCGCTTTTCTTTTTTTTTAAGTTGGTTCGTTTTATCCAATTTCATTGGATTAGCATGTCAATGTCCATTATCAAGCTTAAATATTGATGAGTGTAATAAATATGATCTAATATTCAAAGGCAAAATTATTTCATTAAAACCGTGTGAAAACAAACCTGGTGAAGCACTTTTTGAATTAGAAGAACTTTACAAGGGAAATGCAACTCAAAAATTTACAATATTATTTGAATGTAACTCTGAATGCGCCTTAAGGCTTAACGTTGGTGAAGAATGGATAATTTATACCAACCATAAACAATTAAATAATGCTCAATTAAACTGGTGTAGTAGAAGTAGAAAATATTTTTCTAATGATAAGGAAGATTTTTATTCTGTTAATTATGGAAACGATTACGTTGAGGAATTAAAATTCTTGAGAGATAATTTTGGATTACATCATTTTCTTCCGGAACCGAAAAATGTAACAACTGATAGAAACATTAAACCAAGTCTTAATCAAAGTATAGCAATGGTAGTTATTTCAATATCATTTATCTTACTTTTTTACTGGCTATTTAACCGTTATTTTAAAACAAAATGAGTGTTAATCTTTTCAAACCACATCCGTGGCATGGCATCAGTATTGGCAGTAACTGCCCTGATGTTGTAACAGCTTATATAGAAATGGTCCCTAATGATACCGTAAAATATGAAATTGATAAGGTAACCGGCTATAGGAAAGTTGACAGACCGCAAAAATTTTCGAATATTGTGCCGGCTTTATACGGGTTTATACCTCAAACTTATTGCGACGAAAACATTCGTGAATTTGCAGAAAACCAATCTAAACGTACTGTAACTAAAGGCGATGGCGACCCCCTGGATATATGTGTTTTAAGCGAACGAAGCATAACAAGCGGTGACATTATTCTTGAGGCAATTCCAATTGGTGGTTTTAGAATGATAGACAAAGGAGAAGCCGATGATAAAATAATTGCTGTCCTAAAACAAGATGAAATTTATGGACAATTCAAATCTATAATGGATTGTCCCGAAAGCATTATAAACAGACTCAAGCACTACTTTTTAACTTATAAAGCAATACCAGGTTCAACTAACTCAGTTGTAATAACAGATACTTATGATGCAGCGGAAGCTAAAAAAGTTATTCAGTTAAGTATTTTGGATTACAACAAACAATTTAAGTCACACCTCAACATAGGCGTATAACTATTATTTAACTGAAGTTGTTGGCGCAGCAGGTGAATTGGTGCTAACCGGCTGCAATTGTTGTGGAGGGTTAGGTGTCCCGTAAATCACCACAAATGGTTCCTGCATGCGGTTTTTAATGGTGTTTACCATGGAGTCTTGAATGATTTTATTTCTGGCGTCACTTGCGCTGCGGTCTTCTGCCGCTTTACCACATGAACAAAGTGAAAAAGCAACAACTAATACAAGTGAACTAAAAAGCATTTTCATAATCAAGCAATTTTGGTGTCTAAATAATAAACCAAATATACTTATTTTATCGAAAAGTAGGACTTCTGGTTTAAGAAATTTAAGATTCAATAACAGAAAAGCCCCTGAGTAAAGTACTCAAGGGCTAATCAGCTAACTAAACACAACTTATTAATGTTTTACTTCAGCAGCAGCAGCTTCAGTAGCTGTAGCAGCAGCATCAGTAGCAGTAGCGGCAGCATCAGTAGCTTCGTTAACTGCAGCGTTCATTGATTCAGTTAATGCAGTTGCAATTGAATCAGCGATACGTTTTGCATCAGCTTCAGCTTTAGCTTTTTCTTCAGCAGAAGGACCACAAGCTACGAATGAAGTAGCTAATAAAGCTACTGCGATAATTGAGAATACTTTTTTCATTGTTTTTGTTTTTTAATTGTTTGTTAATTTTACATTGATACCGCCTTTTTAAAATGGTAACCCAATTTATTTAAAAAAAAGTGACTTTTTTCATAACAAATTGATTTACAGGTAAATAAATTTAATAAAATAAGCTTTAAATGAAGGTTCCAGAAAATTTCTTTTAAAAAACCAAATGCTTGGGTTACCTTTAGCGGCTTATCGTATTAATTTAAACAAAGCGAATGGCCAAAAGCAGCACGCACTTAACCGACGATCAATTTATTAGCGGATTAAAAGCCAATAATAATGAGATTTTAAACGCTTTGTATAAAAAGTACTATCACCTCGTTCTTAAACTTGTTGTAAACAATAGCGGTAACAGCGATTTAGCTCAGGATCTCTACCAAGAAACCATCATTGCGGTGTATGAAAATGTTCAAAAGCCCCAATTTCAGTTGAATTGTCAGTTACAAACATACATTTACTCTATTGCCAAACGTTTGTGGTTAAAACAACTCAAAAAAAATGGTAACACTTATCTTTTTAAAGAAGAGGAAGAAAATGATCTGGTAGATGTTACAGAAGATGTTGGTTTTCATTTAGAAAAAGAAAACAACATTTTAAAAATGAATACTAGTTTGGGCTTATTGGGCGAGCCCTGCAAAACACTCATCCAAGATTTTTATGTAAATAAAAAGAGCATGGATGAAATTGCTGAAAAATTTGGGTATACCAATGCGGATAATGCAAAAACCCAAAAGTACAAATGTTTACAACGCTTAAAAAAGTACTTTTTTGAAAAAGAAATTGAATTAAACGAATAAAAAAGAAAGATGAGACCTGTAGATTTATTTGATGCGTATCTTAAAAATGAGCTGGCGAACGAACAAAGAAATGCGTTTGAAGAAAGATTAAACAACGATTTAACTTTTAAAACCGCTTTTGAACAACACAAAAGTTTGATTGACACATTGCAATCCTCTGAACAAAATGCACAATTAAAAGCTAATTTAAAAGCAATTCATGCATCTGAATTCGGAAACGATGGCAAAATCATTGCACTTCATCCCAAAGGTAATTTCTTTCACCATTACGGCAAAACCATTGCTGTAGCAGCATGTACAGCCTTGGTAGTTATGCTTGTTTCTTTCTCCTGGATTAACCAACAAAAAGCAACCAATGGCGAAATTACCGAGCTAAAAAGAGATGTGGAGGTTTTAAAACAAACCAATGATGTAATTGTAGGCGAAATTGTAAAAACCAATACTAAATTAAATTATGCCCCGGCCAGTTTTGAGGGAAGTGCCTTTGCTCTTAACAATAACGGTTACGTGATAACAAGTTACCACATGGTTAAAGGGGCAGATAGTGTGCTCATTGAAAACGATAAATTAAACCGAACATTAACAACAGTTGTTTATACGGATGCAAACCTTGATCTTGCTGTACTTCGTGTTGCTGACATTATAAAAGTTAAAGATTGGCAGGTGCCTTTTACACTTAGTAACAAAAGCGCCGAAATTGGTGAAAAAGTTTTTACACTTGGTTATCCGCGAAAAGACATGGTTTATGGCGAAGGCTCTTTGAGTTCTTTAACCGGATTTACAAATGATACAACCATGTACCAAATTAGTATTCCAATTAATCCTGGAAACAGTGGTGGTCCGCTTCTTGATGAACAGGCCAATGTAATTGGTGTAATCCGTGGAAAAAATAAAGTTGCCGAAGGTACCGGTTTTGCAGTTAAAGCAACCCAATTAATTTCGTCCATTAATACATTTGCTAAAAACACCAATCAAACTGATTTAGTTATTAATCCCGGAAAAAAATCCAATATAAAAGGGCTTAAAAGAACCGAACAAATTAAAAAGGCTAACCCATACGTATTCAATGTACTGATCTATTCGAGTGCTAAGTAACTTTTGGGCACTTTATTAATTATCACTGGATACCTATGTTTTAGTTAATAATTATATTCTTAAACTAATTTGCTTTTTCTTCCTGTTTACAACCCTACCATTCAATTGTAAATTTCAATAAGTTATTCCTTAGAGTCGTCTGAACAAATCTTTAATATATTCCGGCGTGGCTATTTCCTTGTAATTATCTCCAAAAGCATGGTGCCACATAAAAGGTAAATTAATACTTACCTGCGCCATTTTGGTGATGGTGTCCTCATCCCAACCTTTACTTAAATTTTGCGGCAAAATAATTTGGTGTTGGTGAATCATTTGCATGAACTCACCATGTCCAACCGGATAGATATCGCCTAAATGTTGAAAAATGATGCAATTAGCCAAACAATGTCGTGTACCTAATATTTTACTTAAACCATAACTTAAGGCATGGCAAACACCTACTTCACTGTATGTTAAACTTAAGCCACCCATTAGCGAAGCAACCATTAACTTATCATCGTTTTCATTGTTTTGACCGGCACCTTGCCCTAAATATACCTCGCGGCATAATTGCAAAGCCTGGTTACCATAAGCCAAACTAAAAGCATTGTTTTTAATCCCGTAATGCGATTCTATGCAATGGATGTAAGTGTCCATACCTGTGTAAAACCACCAGTCTTTTGGGACGGTTGCAATCAATTCAGGATCAAGAATAACCTGATTAAACACGGTCCAGTCGCATTTCAAACCTAATTTTTTCTCCGGACCGGTTAATACGGCTGTCATACTAACCTCTGCACCGGTTCCGCTGATTGTTGGAACGCCAAGATGATAAACGCCGGGTTTCTTAATTAAATTTAAGCCCTGATACAATGTAGAAGAACCTTCATTGGTCAGCATTAATGATAAAGCCTTGGCTATATCCATAATACTTCCGCCGCCTATACCTATCACACCACTTGGCAAACCTTTGCTGTTTAAAATTTCATCGCGTAATGTATCAATTTGTTCCGTTGTTGGCTCCTTTGGATCCACATCAATAAAATAAATTAAATCCTCCGGTTTATTCTGAAGCTTGGATTCTAAAGATTTACCTTTAAAATAATTATCTACGATGTAAACAAAGTAACTTTTATTCAATGCGCGAACAGGTTCAATCGTTTCGGCCAATTGCGAAAAACTTCCTCTTCCGTAAGTTACTTTATCAATGTTTTTAAAATTCTTGTGTTGCATAACTCTATAAAATTTAAAATTAATTATTCTTTTTAATAAAACGTAGTCTGATTATTGGTAAAGCAGTCAGAATAATTAAGGCAATAAACACATAGCTCAAATAATTAGTAATAGAAGGAAATAAAATAACCGACACATAGCCAATGGCTGTTAAGCCAACAATCCAAAATACTGCACCAAGGATGTTAAACAACATAAACTTTTTAAAATCAACTTTAATGGCGCCGGCCAATATTGGTGCAAATGTTCTGACAACAGGGAGAAAACGGGCAATGATTAATACTAAATTACCGCCATATTTGTTATATGCCAGCTCAGTGGTTTCTAAATGTTTCTTTTTGAAAAGAAAACCATCTTCTCGCTTAAATAGCATCACCCCACTTTTATAACCAAACCAATAACCGAATAAATTTCCTGAAACTGCAGCAAGTACCATTAAAGTCACCATTACAATGTAATTAACGCCAAGCAACTCCGGTTTAGATTTACAGAGTATACCGGCTAATAAAATTAAATTATCTCCGGGAAGGAAAAAACCAACCAACAATCCGGTTTCAGCAAAAATAACAAACAATAACAACCCTAAACCGCCAAACTGAATGATGCTGTTAGGGTCTGTAAGCTGTTTTAAAAAATCCCACATCAGATGTATTGTGCCATTTTAACTACCAAATCAACGCAACGGTTACTGTAGCCCCACTCGTTATCATACCAACCGATGACCTTTACCAAATTACCAACGATGCTAGTAAACTCTGCATCAAATAATACGCTATTGCTGTTTCCAATCACATCCACACCAACAATTGGTTCGTCGGTGTAAGCAAGAATACCTTTTAATTCATGATTCGCTGCCTTTTTATAGGCTTCATTTAATTCATTTACAGTAACAGGCTTTTTTAAAACGCAGGTGATGTCGGTAAGGGAGCCGTTTGGCACAGGCACCCGCATACCACAGCCGCCAATTTTACCGGCAAGATCTGGAAATATTTTAGTGATGGCTTTGGCTGCACCTGTTGATGTTGGAATGATGCTCATGGCAGCAGCACGCGCTCTTCTCAAATCCTTGTGAGGCGCATCGTGGATTCGCTGATCATTAGTGTAAGAATGCACGGTGGTTATGTAAGCCTCTTCTATTTCATAAGGCAACAATACTTTTAACATTGGTGCCGCGCAATTTGTTGTACAGCTTGCATTTGAAATTATTTGCACATCTTTGGTTAATACTTCATCATTGACACCTAATACAATCGAAACAACATCATCGTCTTTGGCAGGCGCAGACAAGATCACGCGCTTTGCACCAGCTTTAATGTGTTTTTGCAAATGCTCCTTGGTCAAAAACAAACCCGTTGATTCCAATACAATGTCAACATCTAAATCTTTCCAAGGCAACTCTTCAGGATTTTTAATGGCAGTAACTTTAATTATTTTAGAGTTAATAACCAAGCTCGTTTCTGTATAACTTATTTCGCCATTAAATTGTTTATGCACCGAATCGTACTTAAACAGATGGGCTAATGTTTTGGTGGTTGTTAAATCATTAATGCAAACAACTTCAATTTGCGGGTATTTACTGCAATTACGAAGAAAGGTTCTTCCAATTCTTCCAAAACCGTTAATGGCTACTCTGATCTTTTTCATATAGCTTGTAAAATTTCTTTTCGTTATTTTTTAAATTAAACTTAAACCATTTTTCGTCTTCTAAGGTTAAAACGTAAGTACTGTCAAATGGCATTATTGCTTCAAACTTAAGTTGTGTTTCTTTTTTGGTTGTATTATCAGAGATAATAAAATATTCTTTAGGTTGATAAATTTTAAATGCTGAAAAATATTTATCAATAAATTCAACATGACGATTATATGATTTAATCTTAGTTCCTTTCAAATCAAACACATCATCGGCACTGGAGCCAATTAAACCGGCAACGCAAGCAATGATGCTTGAATCAAAGGTGTTTAATTTCAAATTAGCGTAAACAGGTTCAATAATAATTTGTTCATTTTTATCAGTTAAACCAAAAACAGACATCCCATTTGTTTTTTTTTCAATTACATAATAATCGAAAATACCGAATGGAAAAACGTTATCATAAGGTTTATACGTTTTTTGAACAAAATCAAAATCAACAAGATATTTTTTTTGGTTGTAAAAAGTCTTGAACATTGAGCCAAGTTTTGTAAAATCTTCCAATGCATTTTTACTAAGAGCAAAACAACTCGCAGTGTCCTTGTCGTTTACTTTTAGCACAAGGCGATCTCCTTTGGTATTAAAGTAACTACAAACCATAGTAGGAACCAAAGTTCTGATAAACTTGTTTGTGGATGGCATTGGTTTACGAACGCATAACATACAAACGTTAGAGTTGAACCCAATCAACGAATCATAACCGGCTGGCACAATTTGTTTACCGTTATAAGTAATGCCTAATTTTTTATTGTTTTTAATGATTTGAAATTGTGCCTTTGAATGCCCAATGATTAAACAAAATAACATTAAGCAATAAATATATTTAGCTGTTGCGTGCACCAATAATCTGCTAAAGTTAACTAAAAAAAGGTGAAAAATGAACAAAAATACCATACAGGGGTTATTATTACATGCTTCACACCATTCAAACGAAACAACACATTAATAGTGACCTTGAAACTGTTTGGGATTTCATGCGCTCACCACTTAATCTGCAAAAAATAACTCCCTCTTATTTAGGCTTTGAAATACTAACCCCTAAAACCGAATTAAACGAAATGTATGCCGGACAAATAATTGAATATTATGTAAAACCGATTGCCGGTATTAAGTTACATTGGGTAACCGAAATAACTCACGTGGAGCATTTACGCCTTTTTGTAGATGAACAGCGCTTTGGTCCCTATGCTTTTTGGCATCATCAACATCATCTTAAAGCTGTAGATAATGGTGTTGAAATGATTGATATTGTTCATTATAAATTGCCTTTGGGTATTTTTGGAAAACTGCTAAATAAGGTTATGGTAGCCAATCAATTGAAAACCATTTTTGATTACCGTTTTAATAAAATTGAAGAACTTTTTAACCAAACAAAAGTCAAATTATAAGTTCTCTGATTACATCTAGACTTCTAACATGCCCGAAATTAGGGATGTGAAAACTATAGTAAGCCAACAGACCATCGATTAAATCTTTGCGGGCTTTAGCATTCAATTTAAAGTCTATTTTGTTGTTCTTAAGGCAAAATGATAGTTTTTCGGACAATTCCGCGTCAAAACCCAAAGGCATTACTAAACCATACTTAGTAAATTCGCCGGCCTTGCAATCAAAATAAGTTTCAACAACTGAAAAATTATTTTGTGGTTCAATACCAAGATATGTTGTTAATTCTATTAAAAAGTAATTTATAACATTCGACAATTCGCTTTCATTTCGTTGATCTATCTGAATAATTAATTCTTCTATAAAATTATAAAGCTCCTTGTTGCCGTGTTGCACTTTAATAGTTTTACTTAATATCTCAGAGATGAGTTGCACAATATTTAATTTCAATAAAGATGAATTAGTATTAGCAGAAATAAAGTAGGGTTGCGTTTCTTTTAACTGATGAATATCTTTATTTTGCCTGATCAGTAGTTCTACCTCTATTAATGCTAAAGGCCATAGCGTGTTTACTTTTACTTTTGAGCTTGGAGCGTTGCTGGCGAAACAGACAGATTCAATGAATCCATGACCTAAGGTGAATAGTTTAACCAGGCATTTTTTCTCGGCAAGCTGAGTTTTTTGAATTACAATAGCTTTATCTTTTGTAAGCATCAGTTAATCACCAAAACTTTTGATACAGCCTTTTGATCTCCGGCTACACTCGTAGCATATATGATATAAACACCATTAGAGGCCCTCTGGCCGGAAAAAGTTTTCACAGGCCATTCTATTTGACCACCTTGTGATTTGGTTTCCCAAACAAGGTTACCTGACTCATCACAAATTTTCACAATGCAATTATCGATTAATCCTTTTACCAAAACAGAACCTTGGTAACTTGGTCTTACCGGATTTGGGAAAGCTACAACTTGACTTAAAAACTCCTCACCTTGTAAAATTGTACTACGATAGGATTGTAAACCATAAAGTGTTCCAATATAAACATCTCCGGTTTTTTCATCGTAGTTAATATCTACTACTTCATTAGAATAAAGCGGACTATTTTCTGCGGTAAAATGGTGAAGCTCCTTAAGACCATCGGGTGAAAAACAATAAACACCGCTTCGTTCTGTTCCAATCCATTTATTATTTGCACCATCAATACAAATTTTTCTTACAACTTCTTTATCTAATAGTAATTCCACATTTCCATCCTGAATAATTTTGATAGGTTGCCCATCTCTGCTATTTGGAGAAAAAATATTGGCTGAGTTATAAAACACTCTAACACCAGCACCTGTGCCCACCCAAATTTTATCATCTTTATCCTCTACAATACAATGCACCTCATTAGTTCCTAAATTGCCATTTCCTTCGTCTTTAGTAAGAGTAACATAAGTATTATTTAAAATCGGTTGATTAAAATTAGTTCCGGGATTGTAAACTGTTATGCCGCCATTATCTTCATGAGCAACCCATAAAAACTCATTTTTATCAATTATAAAACGACGAGCGTACTTGGGTGATGGGAAATTAAAGGTTTGATAAATGCCGTTTGTTGTATATACTCCTAAAAAGGCATTAATACTATTATTAACATGCCACATATTCCCAGCCTTGTCAAATTTAACTTCGCTACAACGAGAGGCATTAGGGTAAACCTCTTCGAAATTAGGGAAGGTGCTTTTATTAAAAGTTTTAGTAATAGATTGGTTGGTGTATTCGAAAATTCCATTAAACCAGCTACTGGCATAAAGTTTAGTCTTGTCTTTTCTATCAAAATAAACATTCGTAAAATCAATTATCCTATTTCCATCTTTATCTTTAGGTTGAAGATGGGTCCATTTTTCACCGTCGTAAATATCTATCGGAAAATCTAAAGTTGGGCTACCACCACCTTTATTAGGGTTACTAGGCGAAACACCTATTTTCCCGTCAAAAATATCAATATTGCTAATGAAATTACTACTGCTTCCTTCTACAGCAACGATGTATTGTTTGTAAAAAGGACTAGGGCCATTCGTGTAAATGAAACCATTTAAACGATCAGTCATAAAATAATCTTGTCCGTTTTCCGATTCAATTCTAAAAAACATGTCACTTACTGAAATTAGTTTCTCATTACAAGCTGTTAAATAATCTCTGTAGGTATTATTGGAGGCACGTATAATTCTCACACCAAATTGATCAATTACAGCAAAAAAATTAGAATTCGCTTGTGGTATTCCAAAAATAGTTGCCGGATAGGCCGTATTTACTTTTTGCCAGCCTGTTTGAATTTGAAATTCATACAGAGTATCTTTGAGCAACTGGTTTGAGTTAGTTTTCCATGGGTTATAAGTTGCATAAACCTTACCCCCACAAAAAACTACAGAACCGCAAGGCTCACTAACAATGTTATTCGGAAAACTTATTCGCTGCCAATTATTAAAATTGTTTGGACTTTTTAATTTATAATTAATCTTATATAATCCTTTAACAGTTGCGGCATATATCAATGAATCGTTAACTGCCGATTGAAAAACCTCAGTACCTATACTACCAGATGAAATAAAATACGTGTCCCTAACCTCCAGTTTATTTAAGTCAAAAACAACTATCCCGAAACCACAAGATAAATAAGCCAAATTACCATTAAATGTAACATTATTTATAGTCTTTTTGCCATTCACTATCTTTAATTTTAAGTAAGGATAGTTAACCACATTGTTACCTAAATCAATAATATCAATATTACTGTTTTCATAAAAAACCATTAGCTTCGTTCTATCAGGGTTAGCGCGAAGCAATTTTATTCCAACATCACTTAAGCCATTTATTTTATTTAGTTTGTCAGTCGTGATCTCTTTGTTATTGATAACGTTATCAAACGTAATATCAGAAATCAATATCCCTGAATAATTTGATGCGTATATCTTGTCATTAAAGTAGGTTAAAGAATTGCAATTTCTGTTTCCAATATGATCTTGCCAACTGCGAGGGCCAATTTGAGCAATCAAATTCAAATTAACCAAGACTAGAAAAAATATTAATTGGCGCTTCATTTTAATTTACCTTGTAATTAACGCTAAGTTATTAAAATTATTACATTTAAAAACAATAAAGTAGTCAGTTAGTTTTATATTTGCACAATTGGCCTTGTAGTTCAACTGGATAGAATGCCAGATTCCGGTTCTGGTGGTTGGGGGTTCGAATCCCTTCAAGGTCACTTTTTTAATCCTTTAAATCTTAAGTTTTGTCTAAAATTTACGCACTCTATTTTAAAAAAAGATGCAATAATTATTATTAGTCAAATTACTTCCTATTTTTGCCCATTATTTTAAAAAAATGAAAAATTTAGTTCTAAAGATTGTTGCTGTTTACACATTATTTTTCAACGTTTGCCTAGCAGACGAAGGAATGTTTCTTCCTCACATTTTAGGTGCCAAGGTATATAATGACATGGTTAAAAATGGCCTTAAACTAACAAAGGAACAGTTATATAGTATAAACAAAAGTAGTATTAAAGATGCAATTGTTTTGTTTGGTGGTGGTTGTACTGCTGAAATTGTAAGTAAAGAAGGTTTATTGTTTACTAACCACCATTGTGGATATAATAACATCGCAGCGGTTAGCAGCGTTAATCATAATTATTTACGCGATGGCTTTTGGGCTAAAAACAAACAAGAAGAAATCGCCTGTGCAGGCTTAAGCGTATCTTTCTTAGAGAGTGCAGAAGATGTAACTTCCGCTGTTCAGTTGAAATTAAACGGCATACCAGCTACAGAAATTGCAGCCAAATTACCCGCAATACTGTCTGAAATGAGTGCTACAGCTTCTAAAACAAGTGGAAAAGAGGTTAGAATTAGCTCATTTTACAAAGGAAACCAATTCATCCAGTTTACCTACGTGATATACAAAGACATCAGACTTGTTGGAACACCCCCTGAAAGTATAGGTAAATTTGGTGGCGACACTGATAATTGGGAATGGCCAAGACATACGGGCGACTTTTCTATTTTTAGAGTATACATGAGTAGAGATGGTAAACCTGCTGAATATGGTCCCAACAACATACCTTACAGTCCAAAGCATTTTCTTCCGGTTTCTATCAAAGGCGTTAAAGATGGTGATTTTTCAATGATTTATGGATATCCTGGTAGCACTAACCGTTACGAAACATCTTATGGTTTAAAATTAAAAGTGGATATTGATAATCCAAATTTAGTTGAGTTACGCGATGCAAGACTAAAACACATGTATGCTGAAATGATTAAAGATCCTGCCGTTAAGTTAAAACTTGCTGGTAGTTATGCAGGTATAGCAAACTATTGGAAATTTTTTGACGGAGAAAGTAAACAAATAATTAAAAACAATGTAATTGAACGTAAACAAAAGGACGAAGCTGCTTTTGAAGCATGGGCCAAAGGTAAAAAAGAATATGATAATTTATTCACCAACATTAAATCTACTTATGATAATTGGAGACCTTACGCTAAACACAGAGTGTATTTAAATGAAGGAATATATGGTTCACCAATTTTAGCAATGGCAGCATCTCTTTCAGGTTTACAAACTGCGATAGTCAAAAACAATCCTGAAGAAGTAGCTAAAGTTTTAACTCGAATTAAAACTCAATATAAAAATTACTCCGAAGGCCAAGATATTCCATCCGATAAAAATATTGTTGCCACAGTATTACAAATGTTTTACAAAAATGTTGATGCCTCGCAAAGGCCTGAAGATTTTTACACAAAACTTAAAACCATAGGCAGTTTAGAGTCTGCAGAAACTTATCAAAAATTTGCTTCATCTCTATTTAGTAACTCCATATTAGCTGATAAAAACAAATTTGAAACATTTATTTCTAAGCCTGATTCAACAACCTTAAAGAATGACCCTGCATTTCAAGCTGCTATGGCTTTTGCAACTAACTTTAACACGAATTACGCTAAGTTTTTCACCGCCTTTAATAATAGCTTATTTGCTTTCAATAACTTATACTTGAAAGGAGTATTAGAGATGAATGCAAAAAACGAAAGCCTTTACCCTGACGCCAATCAAACAATGCGCATCAGTTATGGTCAGGTAAAATCTTATAAACCAAAAGATGGTATAATTTGCAAGGAAATATGCACAACAAAAGGAATTTTAGAAAAATACAAAGAAGGGGATTATGAATTTGATGCTCCAAAAAAATTAATTGAACTAATAAAGGCTAAAGATTATGGGCAGTATGCTGATAAACAAAGTAAAGAATTAGTTGTAACGTTTATTAGTAATAATGATATAACTGGCGGTAACTCTGGTTCGCCAGTTTTAAATGCAAAAGGCGAGCTAATTGGCTTGGCGTTTGATGGTAACTACGAAGCACTAAGCCACAAAATAGCTGTGGATAAAGACTTGAACAGAACCATCTGTTTAGATATTCGCTACATGTTGTTCGTAGTTGACAAGCTTGGTGGTGCTACAAACCTGATTAATGAATTACAACTGGTTAAGTAACCAGCTCTTAGTCAGCTCTGATAGTTCCATTCTTGATGATATAATCAAATCCATTGATATTGAAACGCTTGTTAATGGTTTGATTTTGTAGGTTATCAATGTCTTGTTCTATGGTATGTATACTACCCTTGGTTTTGTATGCGATATTTAAATAATCTGCATTTATCTCCATTCCGTCATACACGCCGCATAGTATAACCCTTACAGGTACTTTAACTCTTGTAATTAAGTTAATATCTCTTACCTTAGCCCAATTGTCGGCGATGAGAATGACCTGACTTGGCTTTCTAATCTTTTTTAAACCTGTTAAAATGGCCTCTACAACATTTTCAGGACCATCACCACCTTCTCCCTTTTTAATAACATGTTTCATTGTTGAAACCAAATCGTCGCTTGACTTGGCTTTGCATATATAAACACCACCGGTTACCCCAACTTTTTTCTCATGATCTGCTTTTTTATCACCATCGTTAAAAAAAACAAAGTATTGCTGAGCAGTGTCCTTAAGAAAAAACAAATGTAACCATGTATTTAATTGCTTTGCATAAGGATACATACTGCTTGTTAAATCTGATACAATTATATTCTTTCGCCATTTAGCGTTACGTGTTAACACTTTATAAACTGCGTTACTTAAAGTGTCATCAACTACTGGTGTAAAATCCGGTTCCTCAGTTGTAGTTCTGCTCTCAAAACTAAATTTACCGCCTTTTGTGTATACCTTGTAAACCCCATCCAAATTACCTTTTTTGTAATTACCCTCTGCCTTTATGTGTCCATTATTATAATAACTTATTTCAATTCCTTCCTTTACCCCATTTCTGTAGTTTTCAATTAATTCCTTTTTGCATTGTTTGTTGTAAAAGGTAATTGGACCATCAATTATTCCTTTGTTAAAGAAGGTTTCTTGTTTAACGCAACCGCTCGAATACCAGCTTATCTCTATCCCTTGCTTTTTGCCGTTTTTGTATACAACCTCATTTTTTAAGTTGCCGTTACCGTGAAATTCTCTCCAAACACCCTGTCTAAGGCTGTCATGATCCACTATATTAATTGTATCGCCTTCATGAAGTTTATACAATAGCAGCTGCCCACAAACAGAATTTGCAATAAACCACAAAAGCAGACCATAAACAACTCTCATTCTATTAATCCTTCATAAATTTCACTAATTTTGTTTATTATATCAAATTTATGACCGATAAAATTTCAAATTTATTAGCAGAGATAGAAAAAACAAAAATAGAGAATAAAGCACAATTAGAAGAACTACGCATAAAGTGGCTCAGTAAGAAAGGTGAAATCAGTGTGCTGTTTGATGATTTTAAAATTGTGCCTAACGAACTTAAAAAAGAGGTGGGACAACGTTTAAACGAACTAAAAATTAAAGCCACTGAAAAAATTAATTCAGTTAAAGAAGTATTTGAACAGCAGGAATCTACTAATGCCGCCAGTTCGCTTGACTTGACTTTACCGGGAATTCCGCTCAATCAAATTGGCAGTAAACATCCGTTGTCTATTGTAAAAAATCAAATCATCGAAATTTTTTCTAAAATTGGTTTTACAGTTAGCGACGGTAGAGAAATTGAAAACGACTGGCATAATTTTAGCGCACTTAATACGCCTGAAAATCATCCAGCAAGGGATATGCAAGACACTTTTTACATTAATTTAAACCCTGAAATGGTTTTACGCACGCAAACCAGCAGTGTTCAAGTTCATATCATGGAGTCACAAAAACCCCCAATCAGAACCATTAGCCCGGGAAGAGTTTATAGAAACGAAGCAATTAGTGCCCGCGCTCATTGTCAATTTCATCAGGTTGAAGGCTTATATATTGATGAACAGGTTTCCTTTGCTGATTTAAAACAAACCTTGTTATACTTTGCAAAAGAAATGTTTGGTGTTGAAACAGAAATCAGATTAAGACCAAGCTATTTTCCATTTACTGAGCCAAGTGCAGAAATGGATATTAGTTGTACAATTTGTAAAGGAAAAGGATGTAATGTGTGTAAATATACCGGATGGGTAGAGATTTTAGGTTGTGGCATGGTTGACCCGCAAGTCTTAATTAACTGTGGTATTGATCCGGAGAAATATAAAGGGTTTGCTTTTGGTATGGGGATAGAGCGTATCACCATGCTTAAATACCGAATAAAAGATTTGCGTTTGTTTTTTGAAAATGATGTTCGATTTTTAAAACAATTTACATCAGCATAAAATGAATACTTCAGGCAGAATTGATGCAATAAAAAAAATGCTTGAAACTGAGCCGGACGATCTATTTCTAAACTATTCTTTAGGAATAGAATATCTATCTAATCAACTCCATCAAGAAGCCATTATTCAATTCAAAAAAAGTCTATCAATCAATCCTGATTATTTTACTGCACACTATCAATTGGGTAAACTATTTGAACAAATCAATGTTCCTAATAGTGCTATCCATCACTACAAATTAGGACTTGCGATTGCAACCAAATTAAAGCACAATAAAGCTATTAATGAATTTAATGAAGCATTATTTTTAATTGAGGATTAAACATATTATTTTTATATTATTACATGACAACTCAAGAATTTCAACAAGCAATTTTAGCAGGCATTCCATCAATATTACCGTTACCAAAAGCTTATGAACCCTCTATTAATCACGCCCCTAAACGTAAAGCCATTTTAAACCACGAGGAGCGTAAACTTGCGATCAGAAATGCATTAAGATACTTCCAATCTGAATTTCACGATGTGTTAGCTAAAGAATTTGTAGAAGAATTAGATACCTATGGGCGAATTTACATGTACCGCTTTCATCCGGATTACAAAATAGTAGCAAGACCAATTCTGGACTACCCACACAAAAGTATACAAGCAGCAGCCATCATGCACATGCTTTGCAACAATTTAGATTATGCAGTGGCACAGCATCCACATGAATTAATTACCTATGGCGGAAACGGCGCGGTTTTTCAAAACTGGGCGCAATATTTACTTACCATGCAGTATTTAGCTACCATGACAGATGAGCAAACACTAGTTTTATACAGCGGTCATCCAATGGGGTTATTTCCATCGCATAAAGATGCGCCAAGGGTTGTTGTAACAAATGGTATGATGATCCCAAATTACAGTAAGCCCGATGATTGGGAAAAATTTAACGCATTAGGTGTTACCCAATACGGACAAATGACGGCAGGCTCCTTTATGTATATAGGCCCCCAAGGAATTGTACATGGCACAACCATAACTGTTATGAATGCTGCACGTAAAGTTTCTAAATCTGAAGAAGATAGAAAAGGAAAATTATTTGTTACTTGCGGGTTAGGCGGTATGAGCGGTGCCCAGCCTAAGGCTGCAAAAATTGCAGGTTTGGTTTCCATTACTGCAGAGCTTAATCCAAAAGCAGTTCACACACGTCATTCTCAAGGCTGGGTGGATGAAGTATATGATAATTTAGATGTATTAATTCCTCGAGCAAAAGAGGCGCAAGCAAAAAAAGAAGCATTGTCTATTGCCTACCAGGGTAATGTTGTTGATTTGTGGGAGCGCATTGTTAAAGAAGGTATTAAAGTGGATGTTGGTTCGGATCAAAGTTCTTTACACAATCCTTGGGCCGGCGGTTATTATCCGGTTGGATTAACGCTAGAGGAAAGTAATGACTTAATGGCTAACAACCCTAATCAATTCAAAGATGAAGTGCAGAAAACACTTGTTCGCCATGCCAATGCCATTAATACCCTCACCAATCAAGGCATGTATTTTTTTGATTACGGAAATGCATTTTTGCTTGAGGCCGGAAGAGCTGGTGCAGATATTTACAAAACAGAAAAACCCATTAAAGGTGGGCATGTTGGCGCAACTTTCAAGTATAACTCTTATGTTCAGGATATTTTAGGCCCAATGTGCTTTGATTATGGTTTCGGTCCATTTAGATGGGTTTGCACCAGTGCACTTGAGAGTGATTTACGTAAAACCGATGAAATAGCCTTACAAGTTTTAGAGGAAATATATAAAACAGCCCCACAAGAAATTAAACCTCAACTACATGATAACATTGTTTGGATTAGGGATGCCATGAAAAACAATTTAGTAGTTGGCTCACAAGCCCGTATATTGTATGCGGATAGCGAAGGTCGAATAAAAATTGCAGAATCTATTAATAAAGCAATCGCTAATAAAGAAATATCAGCGCCGGTTGTTTTAGGCAGAGATCATCATGATGTGAGTGGCACTGATTCGCCTTACCGTGAAACTTCTAATATTTATGACGGCTCTAAATTTACCGCTGATATGGCAGTTCAAAATTTTGTTGGCGATGCCTTCAGAGGTGCTACCTGGATTAGTTTACACAATGGGGGTGGCGTTGGTTGGGGCGAAGTTATCAATGGTGGATTTGGAATGGTGTTAGACGGCAGTACTGATTCTGAGAGAAGGCTTAAATCCATGCTGTTTTGGGATGTTAACAATGGCATTGCCAGAAGAGCTTGGGCCCGTAATAAAGAAGCGCAGTTTGCCATCAAGCGTGAAATGGAAAGAACGCACGGTTTAAAAGTTACATTGGCTAACATGGTAAGTGATGATATTTTAGACAAATTGAACTAATATTTTAATCATAAAATATTCAAAACTAAGAATAGACCCTTATTTTATTTATTCTAATTTAAAGAAACAAAAAAGCCGCTCAAATGAGCGGCTTTTTTTGAATCTTATTAATACAAATTAGTTTTGAGTAAATGAAGTCATGTTAATGTTTTGACCATTACGGTTTTCATTGTTGAATAAACCGTTAGCATTAATTAATTGGTTGTTGTATACACCAGCTCTACCGGTTACAGTAGAAGTAGCAACTACAGTTGTACCTACTAACTTTAAAGTATCACGAGTTCTAGCTAAATCAGCAACCCAGATTTCAGCATTTTGGTTAAATCCACTCGTACCAGCAGCAACAGTTGATAAGCCAGTAAAGTTGTAACGACCAGCAGCATCAGTTTGAGTCATATACATTTTTCTCATTAAAGTTACTGGATCTTTGTCTAAACTTAAATAAACAGTAACGCCAGAACCAACAGGGATGTTAGTTGTAGAAATAGCAGGAACTGCAGTTGCTGTAGGAGCAGAACTTCTAACCCACTCAGTAAAAACCTGACCGCTTGCTTGTGCAGTACCTAACATTGTTGGATTAGGGTTTGAAGCAGAAGCTGAGAAACCAGCAGTGTGGTTTTGTGTTAAATTAGAACCTGTTGAAACGTTTAAGTTAGTAGTTAAACCAACATAAACACCAGGTAAACCAGTTTTAATAGTACCATTAATTAATGTATCTAAGGTACCATTCCAACTTTCAATAGTTAAAAAAGCTTGAGCTGAACTAGAACCAGGAGTTTTGATAGTTAATGAATATCTACCATTGTTATCGGTTGTAGCTGTATAAACATTAAATCCAAAAGCGTTTGAGCCCGGGTATAAAGCAGATTTAGCAACTCTAACAGTTACCGGAACACCGGCAGCTAGAGTTTGACCATTTGTATTCCAGCTACCATTTGCGTTGTGCGTGATGATTGCTTTAGAAACTGTACCGCTCAATACCATTGAACCTGTAGTATCAGTTACTTCAACTGTGTTTTCTTTTTCTTTTTTACAAGCAACAAATAAAGTTGCAATTGATAAAGCTAATGCTATTTTTTTCATTTTATTTAATTTTAATTTTATTAATTTAAGTTTTGTTTAGAAATGGAACATTAAAGTGATTGCACCCGAACCACCTATTAAGTTTGATTGACCTGCATTTACAAGGTTAGTCATTGAGAAACCGTTGTTGCTGTTGTTATCAACTGAGAAACCTTTTTGCGTTTCACGAGAATCTAAACTGATTTCTTCGTTAAACACAGTAGGGCCGTTTTGTCCGTTTTGATAAACCTCACGTACTAAGGTTTGTCCTCTTCTCCAGTTGAAAGCATAACCCCAACCATATTCGGCACCAACAGAAATTTTAGGGGCGAAGAAATACTCAACACCAATAAAACCTCTTAAACCCAAACGGAAGTTACCACGCTCACGTACTGATAAATTACGTGTAACACGTGTACTTGTATTGAACTGTTGGTTAATACCTCCTGCGTTAAAATCATTTGTGAAATCAACACCAGTAGTTATATCAGCACTGAAATCATTTCCATAAGTGTTGAATTGACGACCACTGGTACCACCAACAATTAATTCACCACCATAAAAACCTTGTAAACGACGGTATCCACGACGCATTTCATAACCAACTGCTAAGTTGATATTGCTTTTGCTGTAAGTAGCTTTGTCATCCACACGTAAAATAGAAGCTGCTAAAACATCATCAGGAGTACCAAAACTGGCATCATAACGAGCTTGAGCATCTTGTACTTGAAATACTTTTGAACCTGATGTGGTATTAACAGATACACGCGCACGAACTGCTGTGTTGTTAGAAAGAAAGTATTTCCCTACGATTTGGTTGTTTGTGCTGTTAACATAACCGTTAGCATTGGAGTTTTGACCACCAACACCTTGGTTTAATCTAACTGCATTCACTAAAGCATCCATCACAGGGATTGCATTAAATCCTAAGCCAATATCCCCTGCTTTAGGCAATATTTCATGACCTTTTTTGTTTTTAACTACCTTGTCATCATCGGTAGTAGCCTCCTGAGCTGTTGCAAAAAAGCTTGTTACCAAACTTGCTGCAATTAGGAAATTTTTGTTCATACTAGTTTTTGTTTTAAATTTAGTGCAAATGTAAAACTATTTATAAAACCGACCAAACTATAAAATCAACCTTTCAACAAATATTTGTTAACGACGATCATTTTAGTCGAAATGATGGCACTTAGTTTATGAACCCCCCTTTTTAATTTACAAAGGAATAATTATTTAGAATTATTCTAATTATTAAACGTTTTTTAGGCATTTAAATAACATCTATAGGAGGTATTTTAAGATTACAATTATAGCTGATTCAGAATATTCAACTTATTTAGAACCGAAAATGTATATTTGCGAAAAATTTTAAAAATGAATGTTTTTAAAAAACTAGTTGCCGGAATTTTGATATTTAATGTCGGATATGCACAAAAAACAATTAAAATCACTTATGCTGACTCCATTTATCCTAAAGGCTTTCATCAAATCGGGTTAGACAAAAATTTTTCTAACGCCAATAAAGGGACAGTTGATTTATTTAGCAAACGTGTTAAAGGTGCAAGCGCATTAGGTATACCTAAAAACTACGTTGGCTTGCAAGACTCCATTGGAAATGCGAATTATTTTGGTTTAATCACTTATAACACTGCAAAAGTGTGTAAGCTAAAAGGCTTTAAAGAAGTTTGTGATACATATAATGAAAATTATGCGGAATTCTTGCAAATAAAATTACCGGAAACATGCAAAGCTGGCCGTTCATACGAAGTAAGTTATTTTGTTAGCTTAGCAGATTACTCGGGTTTTGCTACCAGTGGTTGGGGTATTGCATTCACAGAAAACCCAATAAATGAGCCTAATGAAAACCGCTTATCGATAGAACCCAATGTTAGTATCGATGGTATGATTACCAATATTAAGGATTGGACGGAAGTTAAAGGCGTTTACACTGCAAAAGGCGGAGAAAATTTTATGACCATTGGAGTGTTCTCTAAAAACTTCAAACAACAAACTGTAGAGAATAAATACGGTCAAAGCTTTGCAAGTACAAAAGCTTATTATTATATAGGTAACATTAGTCTCCGTGAGTTTGAAATGGATAAAGATAAAGATGGGATTCCTGACAATGAAGATAAATGTCCAACCGTTTTTGGCGTAAAACAATTTAATGGCTGTCCTGATACCGATGGAGATGGTATTCAAGATAGTGATGATAAATGTCCTACGGTAAAGGGAAGCTCGGCTTTCCAAGGCTGTCCTGATTCTGATGGTGATGGCATTCAAGATAGCGAAGACGCTTGTCCGCAGGTTGCAGGTAAAAAAGAAGCTAAAGGCTGTCCTGATACAGATGGCGATGGAATTGCTGATAACAACGATCGTTGTCCAAACATCGCCGGACCGGTTTCCAATGATGGTTGCCCAGAGGTAGCTATTGATAATAAAGCTAAACAAATTTTCCAACAAGCCATGACAGGTATACAATTTGAAACTGGAAAGGATATAATTAAGAAAACATCATATGGTATTTTAGATAACGTAGTTTCTGTATTAAAAGCAAATCCAACTTGGGACACAGAGGTTGATGGTCACACAGACAATGTAGGAAATGCAGAGGCTAACAAGGATTTATCGCAACGCCGAGCAAATGCTGTAATGAAGTACTTACAAGATAAAGGTGTTACCAATGCTTTAAGCGCAAAAGGATACGGAATTGAAAGACCTATAGCAGATAATAAAACTGCTGCCGGTAGAACTAAAAACCGCCGTGTTGAGTTCAAGGTAACCTACCACCAATAAATTATTAATTTAAACTAAAAAAAGCCTTGCTAATCAGTAAGGCTTTTTTCTTGACATAATTCAACCAACATGCCATTGGTTGATTTTGGATGCAAAAAACATATTTGTTTGTTATCTGCGCCATCTTTGGGGTTTTTATTAATCAATTCGAATCCTTCACTTTGTAGCCTCAGCATTTCATCATTTATATTATCAACCTCGTAAGCTATATGATGGATTCCTTCGCCCTTCTTTTCAATAAACTTTGCAATGGCAGAATTTTCGTTGGTGGCTTGCAGCAGCTCAATTTTGGTCTCTCCTATCATAAAAAAACTAGTGCTAACACCTTCACTCTCTACAGTTTCTATTTTATAATGCGAATTGCCAAATAATTTTTTAAACAACTCATTGCTATTTTCTAAATTCTTTACGGCTATACCGATGTGTTCAATTTTCTTAATCATAAATTTTTTCAAAAAATTCTTTTTCTGTTATAGGTAACGAAATTGTACTAATCTTCTCGAAACTTAGTTGCGTATTTTTTACGACTTTTAATTTATTACTTAACTTAGCATAACCTAAATCCTCAGTAAAATTACCATATAGTTCGTTATTAAAAATGATTTTATCATAATCCCATTTGTTTCCGTAACATAATTTTACACTTAAACTATCCTTTGGCAGTTCCAGTATTTCGGCTGACAACTCTTTAAGCACAATTGCACTTCTAACAAAATTATTCTTTTTAAAGAAACATAAAACAATGTCGTAACCACTATTATTTCTTATTTCAAGAACATTTTTATTTGTTGAATCGAACTTCAACCGACCAAAGTAGTGAGCAAACGGCACATCTCCCATCTCAATTCCTCTCAAAACTTTTTGCTCAACTTTTTTTTCCAATTTTTGTTTTGGCAACTCCTTATTATTATTAACCGTAAAGGCTATGAAAATAAACAACACAACGGCTAAGGGCGAAGCAAACAAAATATACTTAAATTCATTATAATTGCTCTTTTTAATTTCAGTAGCAGTTGGCTGCTGAAAATTCTTTGCATACTTTTTGATATGCTCATTATAATACTTCCTTCTCTGCTCTTCTTTTTCATCAAAAGTATAGTTCTTTTTCTTTTGCGTAGTGTTTTTAACTGCTCTACTAGAATAATTTGCGGATATACTTAAATTGTAGTCGTATTGTGCCTTAGTTCTCTGATCCGACAATATTTCATAGGCCTTTAAAATTCTGGTGAATTCCTCCTTACCGTTAGGATTTTTATCAGGATGATATAATTTAGCTAACTTTCTAAAAGCAATTTTAACTTCCTGTATTCCGGATCCATTTGGTAATCCAAGTATTTGATAATAATTAATCAACTTATTAAGTTAATTTAATACAAACGTTTTTAGGTTCAGTAAAAAAGTCCAGCGCCTCAAAACCTCCTTCACGGCCAACTCCGCTCGCTTTTACTCCACCAAAAGGCGTTCGGAGGTCTCTTAAAAGCCAACAATTTACCCACACAATTCCGGCATGTAATTGATTGGCTAAACGGTGTGCTCTTGTTAAATTCTCAGTCCAGACTATACTGGCTAACCCATAAATTGTACTATTTGCCATACCTAAAGCTTCAGCTTCACTATCAAATGGTGTAATGGTAACTACCGGGCCAAAAATTTCTTCTTGATTTGTTCGGCAATTATGAGATAATCCTTCAATGACAGTTGGCTCAATATAGTACCCCTCGCTTAAATTGCCAACTAGTTTTAATACGTTTCCTCCACATAATATTTTTCCACCCTCTTGCTTAGCCAACTCTATATAACTCATAATTTTTTCTTGATGTTGTTTAGAAACAATGGCACCAACCTTGGTTTTATCATCCAGTGGATCACCAACAAGCAAGGCTTTTGTTTTCTCCACAAAATCGTTTTTAAATCGTTCATACAATTTTCGTTCGACAAAAATTCTTGACCCACATAAACAAATTTGACCTTGGTTGGCAAACGACGACAACATAGTAGTATGAAGCATTTTATCGTAGTCACAGTCGGCAAAAATCAAATTTGGGTTTTTACCTCCTAATTCAAGAGAAAGCTTTTTAAACATTGGTGCAGCAACCGAAGCAATATGCTTCCCTGTAACTGTGCCTCCGGTAAATGAAATCAAAGGTATATCAGGATGAGAAACGATGGCATTTCCAACTTTGGAGCCATAACCATGTACAATATTTAAAACACCATCCGGCAACCCAGCCTCAATGCAAATCTCAGAAAGCAAATATGCTGTCATTGGTGTAATTTCACTAGGTTTGGCCACAACCGTGCAGCCTGCAGCTAAGGCAGGAGCTATTTTCCAACTAAACAAATATAGTGGCAAATTCCATGGGCTTATACAACCCGCCACACCCACCGGCTGTCGCAAAGTATAATTAATTGCAGTGTCCTCCATACTATGAGCATGTGAGGCATAATGTAAAATACCAGTGGCGTAGAAATGAAAATTCGCCGCTGCCCTAGGAATATCAACTGTTTTAGCCAACTTAAGCGGTTTCCCGTTATCAATACTTTCAGCCATCGCCAATTGATCCAACTTACTTTCAATTAAATGTGCAATTTTTAATAAGTAATTACTTCGCAGTTCTTTAGGTAATATGCTCCAACTCTCAAATGCATTTTTTGCTGCCTGGTAAGCTAAATCAACATCAGCTTCGTCGCTATCTGGTATTTGAGAGTATACCTTACCTGTGCTGGGTTGGAAATTATCGAAGTATCGCTGACTTGATGGTTCCATTAATTTTCCATTTATGTAATTCTTTAGCTTCATCATAAGCTCAAATTTAGCAAATAAATGCCTTTTTTATGGTATGTTATATAATTAAAAAAAGCAGTAATCTTAATCAAAATTTAATTAGTTTCTTAACTTTGCGTAAAATGTTACTTCTATCAGATTTAAAGCCCGGTCACCTTGCTAAAATTAGCGCTATTTCAGATGATTTACTTGGTTCAAAACTTATGGATTTGGGTTGTTTTGTTGGACAAAATATTGAATTGACAAACATTGCACCATTCGGCTGCCCTATTGCATTTAAAGTACTTGATTCAGTTGTAAGTATTCGATTAAAAGATGCTAAAAAAATACAAGTTGAACACATAGCATAACTTACTTGGCAGATCAAAAAAAAAATATAACTGTTGCGCTTGTTGGTAATCCTAACACAGGCAAATCTACATTGTTTAATGCATTAACCGGTTTAAATCAAAAAACTGGCAATTATGCAGGAGTAACGGTAGATAAACTTGAAGGCTTCTTCTATTTTCAGCACAATTCAACAAAGGAAAAAGCAACACTCATAGATTTACCCGGAACATATAGCCTATATCCAAAATCAATAGATGAAAAAGTAACCACAGATTTTTTGTTAACGGAAAATCCTGAAGTTGTAGTTGTTGTAATTGATAGCACAAACCTTGAGAGAAATTTATTGATAGCAACACAAATTATTGATTTGAAATTTAGGACTATTTTGGCTTTTAATTTTACAGATGAAGCTACTCAACAAGACATAGTTATTAATTTGCCCGAACTTGAAAAAACGCTGGGGGTTAAAATTATATGCACAGATTCTCGTAATAATTTCGGTATTGATGAGTTAAAAAAATATATACCAGAAGCTCAAACTTCCACCAGTCATTTTTATGATCTAAATAGTCCACACTATAAAACAAAAACTTACAAAGATTGCCTCACACAAAATAGTAAAGAAATAGAGAGCTCAGATAAAATTTATCGATTTAACGTGATACACTACCTCGTTAAAAAGTATACGCAGCAACCGAAAGATTTAATTTTAAAAAGTAAAGCATCTAGAATTGATAAATTTACTACGCATAAATTATATGGTTATTTAATTTTATTGCTTATACTTTTTACAGTTTTTCAATTCATCTTTTATTTGGCTGAAACACCAATGAATTGGATTGAGTCAGGATTTTTAAATCTGCAAGATTATCTTATTGAAGTTCTGCCGGATAATTCATTTACCGACTTGCTTACAAATGGCGTACTCTCCGGTATAAGTGGAGTTTTTATGTTTATACCACAAATTGCTATTTTGTTTAGTTTTATATTCATTCTAGAGGATAGCGGTTACATGGCAAGAGCCAGCTTTATCATGGATAAAATCATGCGAAAGTTTGGCTTAAATGGTAAATCAGTTATTCCATTAATAAGTGGTACAGCTTGTGCCGTTCCTTCAATAATGGCTACCAGAAGTATTAGTAATACAAAAGAAAGATTAGTAACCATTTTCGTTCTGCCACTAATTAGTTGCTCTGCTCGTTTACCAATATATACGCTATTCATAGCTATGCTTTATCCAAATCATCTTTTTTTTGGCGTTATTAACGCAAAGGGACTGGTATTATTTGCATTCTATTTATTAGGCTTTTTATTAACCTTAACAATAGGCTATTTCTCCTCTAAAATAATTAAAACCAAGGAAAGCTCTGTTTTTTTAATGGAGCTGCCAATTTATAGAAAACCAAAACTAAGCGACTTATCAATTCAGGTATTTAATAAGGTTAAAATTTTTATTTTTGATGCCGGTAAAATCATTTTAGGACTTTCCATTATACTTTGGTTTTTAACAACGCACGGCCCTGGTAATACATTAAACGATTTAAACAATCAAAAAATTTCCATTAATAAAAGGCCACCTCATCCGCTTAATGACTCCTTAATCAAAACTATTCAGCACCAACAACTCGAAAATAGTTATTTAGGATTGATAGGTAAAAAAATCGAGCCGGTAATTGAACCGCTTGGATTTAATTGGAAAATTGGTATAGCTATATTAAGTTCATTTGCTGCGCGGGAGGTGTTTGTTGGAACAATGTCCACAATTTACCAATCAGGCAATGATGAAGACTTACAAAACATAAAGGAAAAATTGGATAAAGAGAAAAACACGGATGGCAGTAAAAGTTATAGTGCTGCAACCTGTTGGTCCTTACTAATTTTTTATGCTATTGCGCTTCAATGTATGAGCACAGTTGCAACTGTTAAACGTGAAAGTAAAAGTTGGAAATTTTCGCTATTGCAATTTGTTTTATTTACCTCACTTGCCTATTTATGCTCGCTAGTAACCTATCAATTACTTATTTAAAATGAATAAAAAAATAATTTACAATTTAATTTTTTTGAGCGTCAGCTTATTAAACTTTGCACAGCCCATAGTTCAAAATACAAAACCGAAATTAATAGTTGGAATAGTAGTAGATCAAATGCGTAACGATTATATTTACCGGTATTGGAACAGATATGGTGCTAATGGATTTAAACGATTAGTAAATAATGGTTTTTATTTCAAAAATGCGCATTTTAATTATATACCAACATATACAGGACCAGGACATAGCAGTATTTACACCGGTACTACTCCAAAAACGCATGGCATTATCGCCAATGAATGGTTCGATAAACAGCACCTTTCTGAAATTTATTGCGTGAATGATACCCTTGTTAGGCCCATTGGCACAAGTCATAAAAACGGTCAAATGTCTCCTAAACATCAAATAAGCAGTACAATTGGAGATGAACTTAAAATGTCATCAATGAAGAAAAGTAAGGTGTTTGGAATTGCCTTAAAAGATCGAAGTGCTATTCTGCCAGCGGGTCATGCGGCTGATGGAGCTTTTTGGTTTGATGAAAGCACCGGAAATTTTGTGAGTAGTAGTTGGTATTTAAATGAACTTCCAAAATGGTTAATTGAATTTAATCAACTAAATAAACCTAAATCATATTTAATGAAAGATTGGAGTACTTTATATCCAATTGCGACATATTCGAATTCATTGGATGATAAAAATCCATATGAAAGTATACCTAACAAACAAAGTGAGCCTATTTTCCCGTACTCATACAAATCCTTTGTTGAAAAAAACAATTTTGGTATAATCCGTTCGACGCCTTATGGGAATAGTTTAACAAAAGACTTAGCATTAGAATGTATCAGAAAAGAAAGCTTAGGCAAGGATGAGTTCACAGATTTAATAGCCATTAGCTTTTCTAGCCCCGACATTATTGCACATGCATATGGCCCTCGTTCAATTGAAATTGAAGATGTTTATTTAAGACTTGATAAAGATATAGAAGAACTATTGACCTTCTTAGATAAAGAAGTTGGTAAGGATGGCTACTCGATTTTTTTAACTGCTGATCATGGTGGGGCAGACGTTCCAAATCATCTGATTAAAAATAAAATACCTGCAGGTTATATAAATGATAAGAAAATTGCAAAATCATTAAAAGCCTTTTTACAATTAAATTTTAACGATAGTACGCTTCTTTTAAATGTTAGTAATGAACAAGTATTCTTAAACGAATTAAAAATCAACCAACAAAAAATTAATAAATCAGATTTAGAAAAAAACATTTGTGCATTTCTAATTAACACAATTGGAATTGCCGAAGCTTATCCATCTGAGGTTTTAAAATTTCAAACATTTAAAGATGGTGATTATAAGTGTCTTTTGCAGAACGGTTTTAAACACAATATGAGCGGCAATATTGCATATATACTTAATCCAGCCTGGATGGATTATGCAGATAAAGGCACAACACATGGTGCAGGTTATAACTATGACACGCATGTGCCAATTATTTTTTTTGGAGCGGGAATTAAAAAAGGAGAAAGTTATGAATATATAACCATTACACAAATTGCACCAACAATTGCTGAATTAATTCAAGTTAATCAGCCTAATGGTTGTACCTCTCAGCCGCTTAACGATAAATTAAAAAAGTAAAATGTATTTAAACTTAATTAAAGAAAGTTTTTTATTTGCCAGACAGTCATTGGTTGCTAATAAATTACGCTCTTTTTTAAGTTTATTAGGAATTACCATAGGTATCTTTGCAATTATTTTAGTTTTTACAATTGTAGATAGTTTAGAGAATAATATTAGAGGCAGCATTCAATCACTTGGTAATAATGTAGTTTATATTCAAAAATGGCCATGGACATTTGGGCCAGATTACCCATGGTGGAAATACATCAACAGACCAACACCACAATATTATGAACTTGATGAATTGCAAAGGAAATGTAAAACTACAGATGCTATAGCCTATAGAATGGGCGCACGAAAGACTATTAAGTATAAAAGCAACAACATAAGTAATGCGGTTGTAGCAGGTATTTCGCATGAGTTTTATAAAATCAAAACCTTTGATTTAACAAGCGGCAGGTATTTTACACAAGTAGAAACGGAGGCCGGATACAGAGTTTGTTTAATTGGTAGCGCAATTGCAGAAGGATTATTCAATAATCAAGAGCCTTTGGGTAAACAAATAAAAATTGCAGGAAACAACGCTACAGTTATTGGTGTAATTAAAAAAGAAGGTGAGAGTCTTTTAGGTGTAAGTTTTGACTATCAAGTGGTTATTCCTTTCAACTTTGCGCGCGTGATGATGGATCCAAAAAGTGAGAATGCAGACCCTATTATTTATTGCAAATCTAAATCATCAATCAGCAATGCAGAAATGATGGATGAACTTACTGGTGTTTTGAGAAGTATAAGAAAACTAAAACCAAAAATTGAAGATAATTTCGCATTAAA
>B570J29032_109959558_pt1 | contig 32911 bp, 14 predicted proteins | sample LakMenEpi16Nov12_FD_29032 | JGI IMG/M metagenome (IMG submission 29032) | reverse complement strand
ATGGTTAATAGTATGTTAGCTGATGAGCGTTTACCTGCAATGCTTATTAATTATGGATTGCCATTAATGTGTATCATATATGGTTTAACGTTATTATACTATGTAGGTATGAGTGACGATAGAGATTAAAATCAACCCTTGGGATGGGAAGTTACAATAAAGCACTATTCGTAGTGCTTTTTTGTTGGCTAAAAATGTCTTACACATATAGTAATAGCTTATTAGTATACTATGTTTTTTTGCTAAATAACATAAAGGATAACATAATATGCCAATAATATTTGAAGGTGCAACTATATCGGGTGGGATTAGTATTGAGCCATACATACCACCGGCTGGAATACGAGCTATATTTGGATATGGGTATAATGGTTCTAATCTGTCAATGACTAACTTAGTATCAAACACAGGTGTAGTAGCCGCAGATACAACTGGAGTTGGTACTGCTAGATATGGAGTGGGAGCCGCTGGTTACGGAGGTGATAAAGCTATTTTTGGATATGGAAATACAGGTGTTCAAGTATCAATGACCAACAAAGTAAGTAATGCAGGGATAGTTGCTACTGATACTACTGGAGTTGGTACTGCTAGAGCTTATCCAGCGGCCGCTGGTTATGGAACAGATAAAGCTATATTTGGATATGGATTTGGTACGTCAGTAACAAATTTAGTAAGTAACACTGGTGTTGTTGCTACTGATACTACTGGAGTCGGTACTGCTAGAAGTGAACTAGCAGCCGCAAGATACGGCACAGACAAAGCTATTTTTGGATACGGAACTACCTCATTCCCTACTGGAGTATCAATAACCAACTTAGTAAGCAACACAGGTGTCGTTGCTAATAATACCACTGGAGTCGGTACTGCTAGATTTGGATTAGCTGCGGCAGGATACGGCACAGACAAAGCTATATTTGGATATGGGTTGAACTCAAGTGCTTCTGGTGTTTCTATGACTAACCTAGTAAGTAACACTGGTGTTGTTGCTACTGATACTACTGGAGTTGGTACTGCTAGAGGTTATCTTGCAGCCACTAATTTTGGTAGTTCTGGTCAAGCTATATTTGGATATGGAGACACTAATAAATCAATGACCAACCTAGTGTCAAATACAGGTGTTGTTGCTACTGATACTACTGGAGTTGGTACCGCAAGAGGTTATGTGGGAGCCGCAAGTTACGGCTCATAAATTTTTTAAGGAATAACAATTATGCCAATAGTATTTGAAGGTGCAACTATATCGGGTGGGATTAGCATTGAACCGTATATACCACCGGCGGGTAGTAAGGCTATATTTGGATATGGATTGACAACTGTTGTTGTATCAATGACCAACCTAGTAAGTAATACAGGTGTTGTTGCAACTGATACAACAGGTGTTGGTACTGCTAGACGATATCTTGCAGGCGCAGGTTATGGCACAGATAAAGCTATATTTGGATATGGAAATAATGGTAGCACTACTGTATCACTAACTAATCTAGTATCAAATACCGGAGTAGTAGCTACAGATACCGCAGGTGTTGGTACTTCTAGATGGCTTTTAGCGGGAGCTGGTTATGGTACTGATAAAGCTATATTTGGATATGGATATACTATTGTAGCAGTATCAATGACTAACTTAGTTTCAAACACCGGAGTTGTTGCTACTGATACAACAGGCGTAGGTACTGCTAGATATTATCTAGCAGCCGCAGGTTATGGCACTGATAAAGCTATATTTGGATATGGATATACCGGGACAAATACAGCGATAACTAACCTAGTAACTAATACAGGTGTTGTTGCAACTGATACAGCAGGTGTTGGTACTGCTAGACAATATCCTTCCGCTGCCGGATATGGAACTGATAAAGCTATTTTTGGTTATGGAGGCAATGGTGTTGGCTCTCAATTATCCATGACCAACCTAGTATCAAATACCGGAGTAGTTGCAAGTGATACAACTGGAGTAGGTACTGCTAGGGAAAGGCTTGCAGCCGCAGGTTATGGCACAGATAAAGCTATCTTTGGATATGGTTATAATCCTTATTTAGGTGGTGGTGATGGATTATCAATGACCAACTTAGTATCAAACACCGGTGTAGTAGCAACAGATACTACAGGCGTTGGTACTGCAAGATATGGATTAGCAGCCGCAAGTTACGGTTAACCAACAATTTTTTAAGGAATAACAATTATGCCAATAATATTTGAAGGTGCAACTATATCAGGTGGGATTAGTATTGAACCATATGTAGCGCCGGTGGGTAAAAAAGCTATATTTGGTTACGGTGATATAAGTGCTGGACCAACATCAATAACCAATTTAGTATCAAACACAGGTGTAGTTGCTAATGATACAACTGGCGTAGGTACTGCTAGATGGGCTCTTGCAGCCGCCGGGTATGGGGGAGATAAAGCTATATTTGGATACGGTCTACTTGGTCCTCCTACTTACACTAATCAATCGGTAACCAATTTAGTATCAAATACCGGTGTAGTAGCAAATGATACTGCTGGTGTTGGTACTGCTAGGTATAGTTTAGCGGCAGCCGGATATGGTACAGATAAAGCTATATTTGGATATGGCTATAGTACTAGCAATCAGTCAATAACCAATTTAGTATCAAATACAGGTGTAGTATCTAATGATACTGCAGGTGTTGGTACTGCTAGAAATGGTCCAACAGCCGCAGATTATGGCGGTGATAAAGCTATATTTGGTTATGGTGATGCATCCGGTGTTCTATCAATGACAAATTTAGTATCAAACACCGGTGTAGTTTCAACAGATGTTACCGGAGTTGGTACTGCTAGAAATCAATTAGCGGCTGCAGGATATGGTAGTGATAAAGCTATATTCGGATATGGACAAGGCAATAGTGGTGTAACAGCAATAACCAATCTAGTATCAAACACAGGTGTAGTTGCTAATGATACAACTGGCGTAGGTACTGCTAGATTATATCCAGCTGCTGCAGGTTATGGCACTGATAAGGCTATATTTGGATATGGCACTACTGGCGGAGCCGGCCGGCAATCAATAACTAACCTAGTAACAAATACGGGTGTAGTAGGTACTGATGTTACTGGTGTTGGTACAGCAAGAGGTTATCTAGCAGCCGCAAGTTACGGTTAAGCAACAATTTTTTAAGGAATAACAATTATGCCAATAGTATTTGAAGTATCAACTAATACTGGTAACTTATAATGATAATTAGTGGTATAACTTTACCAGCTGGATTAACAGTTACATATACAGCTCCTGCGCAGACCGAATTTATTGCAGTCGGGACATATTCATGGGTATGTCCACCTAATGTAACATCAGTTTGTGCAGTAGCAGTAGGTGGCGGGGGTGGCGGAGCGTTAGCAAATACTACAGTTGATTGGGCGCCGGGTGGTGGAGGTGGCGGTCTAGGTTGGAAAAACAATATTGCAGTAACTCCGGGTGTAAGCTATACTGTTGTAGTTGGAAATGGTGGAAGAGGTGGGTTCTTTAGTGGTGGAAACTATAATGGTGGTGGTGGCGAATCAAGTTGGTTTAATAATTCTAGTTTAGTTTTAGGCGCTGGTGGAGGAGGAGCAACTCCAAATTTTGGCGGAGGTGGAGGTGGTGGTGGCTATACTGGCGACGGAGGCGGTAATGGCGGAAGTGGTGGCACCACAAATTATTTTCCAGGTGCCGGTGGCGCCGGTGGATATTCTGGTAATGGTGGTAATGGAGGCACGGGTTTGAGTGGTGCAGCCGTTAACGGCGCCGCCGGTACAGGTGGAGGTGGAGGTGGAGGAGCTAGTGGAGCTAGCGGCAGTGTCCTGTCAGGTGGGCCGGGCGGTGGTGTTGGTATATATGGTCAAGGATCTAATGGAGCAGGGGGAGTCGGTAGCCGTGCTGCAGGCGCCGGTGGATCTAGCGGAGGCGCTGGATATCCATATGGACAAGGTCAAAATCCTGCTTACACTGCCGCTAATTACCCAGAGACCACTTATCAAATGGGTGGTTATTACGGAGGAGGTGGCGCCGGGGGCAGACAAGGTGGCGCCCAAAATACTAATGCTGGAAGAGGCGGCCCGGGTGCAGTACGAATTATATGGGGAGAGGGCAGAGCGTTCCCATCAACAGACACTGGTAATCTATAACGTATAGTCAGTGTCAACAGTAATATCTAATATAGATTTTTGTTTTTCTTTTAATTTTTTTTGGTACACTCTATTACAATTGGCACATAGTGTTTTCAAGTTACTTTTTTCTTTATTCTTTTTATTGTTATCTTTATAAACAATATCAAGTTGACATTTATCTTCTGGTATAAAACCACACTTCTCACATTTATTTTTCTTATGTAATAGATAACCGTGCTTTGGATTGTATGCGGCTTTACTACATTCAACACAATACTTGTGCCATTTATTAAAGCCATGTTTGCTTATACCATTAGCCTTTGCCAATGTTACTTTACAATTTTCACATAGTGGTCTTGATGGTTGTCTTGTTAACATATTGTATTTAGAGAAAAAGATCTCCAGGGTGCTTTTTTCATGCTTTTTACTGACTAGGAAAAGATAAATATATAATAACTATTATTCAGGATACTAGATGGCAGTAGATAACTTTAATTCGTTCGGTGGATACTCAGTAGGTATACCACCTGTACCAGTAATTGATGCCAATGGCAATATAATTACTAACGTATTAAATGCCAATGGTAACGTGGCTGTACATAGTGTATATGCCGCTAATTATTATTATGCCAATGGAAGACCTTTTAATGCAGGTGGAAACCCATTTGGTCCTAATAATAGCTTACAATATAATAGTAATGGACAGTTTGACGGTAGTGCAAATTTAACATTTGAGGCTGCAACTAATCTACTTACAGTTCCAAGCATAAACGTTACTAGGTTAAGTAATTTAGGACCAGTATCTAACATAACAATTACAGGTGGTAGTTCTGGATATTTATTAACTACAGACGGTAATGGCGTAATTCAATGGTCACCTCCTGGTACCGGATCAGCCATTAGTAATGGTAATAGTAATGTAGATATTGCAACAGTTGGTGGTAATATTACAGCCAGTGTAAATGGCACATCTAATGTAGCTATTATCACTACTGAGGGAATAACCGTTCAGGGTAATACTACTACAGGTACTCTTAAAACAGATAGTATTTTATATGCAAATGGTACACCCTACGTATTCACAACTAATGCGGCTGGTAGTAATACACAAGTTCAATTTAATAATAATAACGCATTTAGTGCTAGCGCAAACTTTACATTTGATTACAATACTAATACACTATCTGTTACTAATATTACAGGAAACGGTTCTGGATTATCATCAATTAATGGAGCCAATGTTACCGGTCAAGCAGCCAATGCATTAGTTGCAGGTACAGTATATACAAATGCTCAACCTAATATTACAAGTGTTGGCAACTTAACAAGTTTAACAGTTGATGGTAATATCACTTCGGGTAATGCTAATTTAGGTAATCTACTAACAGCAAACTTTGTAAACGTTTCAAGCAATTTGTTTGTAACTGATACAGCAAACGTAGGTAATTTACGTACAGATAATTTATTATATTCAAATGGTAGTCCTTGGGATTTAGGTGGAAACCCAGCCGGAAATAACACACAACTTCAATTTAATGATAATAGTGAATTTGGTGCCAGTGCTAATCTAACATTCAATAATACTACTAATTTATTAACAGTATTAGGAAATACACAATTTAATAATGCTAATTTAGGTAATTTAGCTACCGCTAATTATGTAAATGTTGTATATGATCTAAATGGTAATATAGCTAACTTCAGTGGTAATTTAATTTCGTTAAATGCTAATTTAGGTAATGCAGTAACTGCAAATTTCTTTATTGGATCAGGAAACAATTTAAGTAATATCCAAGGTGCTAATGTTACCGGAGATGTAGCAAATGCAAACTATTCATCTTTCTCTGGTTATGTTACCGCAAGTAATCAATCAAACATTACTAGCGTAGGTAATTTAACAGATTTAACTATAGGTAATCTAGTATCTAATGTTGTTATAATTGGCGGAAATATTACTGCAACTGGCAATGTAACTGCTAGTAATTTTATAGGTAGATTTGCCAATGGTAATAGTTATGTAGAAATTCCGTTAGTAAACGGTAATATAACTCTTACTGCTAATGGTAGCACAACATTAACTGTAACAGAATCTAATTTAACTGTTGCTGGAAATTTAGTACCAAGTTCTAATCTAACATACAATTTAGGTAGTCCAACACAACGTTGGAATGATTTATATATATCAGGTAATACAATTGACCTAAACGGATCTACTATTACGTCAGGGTCAAACGGAATTACATTAACAAACCCATTAGGTGGTACGTTTACTGTAATAGGTACAGGTAATTCTAATACAGCTAGTATCGTAAATGGTAGTAGTAGCATTATAGTAGATGCAAATGCAAATATTAATATAAGTTCAGACACTGTTAGTAATGTAGTTGTTATTTCATCTACTGGAATACTAGTAAACGGTAATGCAAATATTACTGCTAATCTTACCTCAGGTAACGCTAATTTAGGTAATCTAGCAACAGCAAATTATGTAAATGTCTCTTATCACCTTGAAGGCAATACTGCTACCTTTATTGGTAATTTAACTTCATTAAATGCTAATCTAGGTAACTTGGCAATAGCTAATTATGTAAACGTTGCATATGAAGTCAATGGTAATATTGCTAATTTTAGTGGCAATTTAACTTCAGCAAATGCTAATTTAGGTAACTTAGTAAAAGCAAACTATGCTAATTTTGCGTTTGATTTAACGGGTAATACAGCTACCTTTACTGGTAATGCTAATGTTGCTAATTTAGGAACAACTAATTTAATTGCTACTGGTGCAGGTAGTTTTGGCGCCAATGTAAACATGAACAACAGGAACATTACAAGTCTTGCTGAACCTGTAAATAATCAAGATGCCGCAACAAAACAATATGTTGATTTAGTTGCACAAGGCCTAGATCCTAAGGCATCTGTAACCTATGCTAGTACAACAGCACTTCCAGCATATACATATAATAACGGAGCAAGCGGTGTCGGGGCAACTATTACTGCAACTAGTAATGGAGAATTAACACTTGATAGTGGTTATCCAAGTATTAACAGTCGTGTATTAATTAAAAATGAAACAGGGGCAAATGATCCTTATAACGGTATCTATCTAGTTACTGATCCAGGAAGTGCTAGTTCAGTTTTTGTATTAACTAGAACTACTGATTTTGACAACGGTTCACCGAGTGGTGAAATTCCAGGAGCATTTACTTTTGTTGAGCATGGTACAACATTAGCTGATACTGGTTGGGTCTGTACAACAAACTCACCAGTTACAATGGGCACAACACCAATTATATTTGTTCAGTTCTCTGGTGCAGGTTCATACACAGCAGGCACTGGTTTAACATTAAATGGTACTGAATTTAGTATATCTAATACAGCAGTAACGGCTGGTTCATATGGTGACGGCGATGCTGTTGCTACATTTACGGTTAATCCACAAGGTCAGTTAACTGCCGCAAGTAATGTAGCAATTACTGCTAATGCCGCTAACTTATCAGGCACAACATTAAATTCAAATATTACTACTAGTAATTTAACAAGCGTGGGCAATCTAACTGGTTTAACATCTACTGGTAATATAAATTTTGCAAACACAGCTAATGTAGCATTGGGTAATGTTACTAATGTACATATTACTGGAGGAGTTACTGGATACGTATTAGGTACTGACGGCACCGGTAACCTGTCTTGGATTAGCGGTGGTAGCATAGCCGGAGTTACAGGTAATCTTATTCCATTAGGTACACCATCTGATAGTGACTTAACAACTAATGTTGCGTATAACGGATGGACTACTAGTACATATGTTACTGATGGATTAGATGATTTGAATCAGGTTAGTTTAAATATTGCTGGAAATACTTTTGTAGGTAATATATACATTGGTGCTAATGTAACATCAGGGCCTAGTCCGTTATCAGTGGCATTTACTGGAAACTATATTGGCAATCCTACTAATTATCTTTGGAATTTTGGTGACGGCACAACTAGCACTTTACGTAATCCTACAAAAACATATAGTAATGTATTAGGTGGACAATTTACAGTTACATTTACAGCATTCAATGTAAATGGTACATATGGAGGTAATGCAGCCAATGGAGCAAAAGGCTCAACCGCTACTTCAATTAATACTAATTTCATAACACTGTTCACACCATTACCAATACCATCATTTACAGCTAGTCCAACTAGTTTAGATACTGGTAGTAATGTTACATTAACTAATACAAGTTTGTATGCTACATCATTTACAATTAATTATGGTGATGGCAATACTGCTGTTAATCCTGGTAATTCATGGACAACTGATTCTCATCAATACATTAATTCTGCCAATGTTGATTCTATATATGGAATTAATTTAACTGGTACAAACCAGACAGCAGGTAATGCGCCTCCGTATAGTGTTACAACAGCGAATACTAATGTTAAAGTATATTCTCCGCAAAGCCCGGCATTTACAGCTAATTCTACTTCAACTATTAACTATCTTGCTACCTCAGGTGGTGTAATTAGTTTCAGAAATGATACTCCTGGCAGTCCAGGTAATACTGCTAGTTTTGGTGCACAACAATTATATAACTTCCGTTGGGGAGATGGTACAGCTAATAGTAACATTAATATTCAAACTGGACTTGCTGGTAACCCAGGAGCGGCTAATATTACTCATGCATTTGCGTTAAGTTCAGTACAACAGAATGCGGCTACCACAGTAAGTTATGTAGCAAATCTTTCATTGTATACAGGATTTAGTACTAGCCCGTTCATATCTAGTAATATTACAATTACAGTTGAACCAGAAGTTAGAGCTAACTTTACAGGAACCGCTAATACTCAAACTGACGCTACAGGATATACTTCTAATGCTCAAGTTGGTTACTTGTTTACTGACTATTTAGGTCGTGATAGAAGCTTGTTTAACTTCAGTAATGATACATCACCTAACGTTAACTTTACTGGTAATGTGTTTAATTGGTCATGGGGTGACACTACAAGTAACAGTGGTGTAACAAGTCGTGCTAATATTACACACTCATATCTTAACGATTATGGATCACCTACTATTGGTGGTAAAACAGTTGCATTACAAGCAAACGGTACTCCAGGCACCACGTTACAAAGTAATACAAATACAAAAACAAATTATATTACTATTTTAGCTAATCCAACAGCTCCTTCTAATCTAAGTAGTTTCACTAATGTTACTATCGCTACAGCTAGTCAAGGTACTAGCCCATTATTAGCGGCAGGAGCGGCTGATAATACTGGCGGAAATATATTAGCTAATGGTACAGCAGTTACCCGTATAGCTACAACTACACCAGTATCAACCAGCACACAAGTAACAAATGCAAATACAGCACTTACCGGTACATTAACTGCCTATGTAAATAATGCAGAAGCCGGCAACACTTCATTCAGTACTAGTGGAAATGCTGTTGGAACATACAGTTCATTAGTAGTATCAGCCGACAGAGATTTACATGTAGCAAATACCGCTGTTCCTACAGGATTCTACAAAGTATTCTCTGCTACGATTAGCAATACACTAGCTAGTTTAGGTAATGGTTACAATGATTTCCAATTACGTCATTCAACTACAGGTAATACTAATACTATTGGAATGGTAAAAGACAACTTAAATTCTGCACCAACCTTAGTTACTACGAATACAGCGATGGTTACTGCTACTTCAGGAACATTTAGATACATTTCAGGTATTCCATATTATAGTGCTACTGGATCTCCTGCAATTACAGTCGCTAATTTAGAATTACAAAACTTTACAGGACAAACATTCCGTAGTGCTGACCCATTCACGGTAGCATCTGGTACATCATATGAAGGTTCTGGATCAGTTATATCTACACAAACTAAAACATTAGCACAGATTGATAATAGTGCTAACTCTATGTTGACTGGATCAAATGTTAAAGCTAACATAGGTATATCAACTAACTATTCAATGGGTAATCTCAACGTATTAGTTAACGGTGCAGTTAACGGAGTATCAACATTAGCGGCAAATATATTCAACGTTGTTGGTACTAGCACAACAATTCAACTGCCTACTAAAATACAAATGTATGCTGGCGCCAACTCTGGATTTAATGAAGCAAATATACCTGCTAATGTAGCAAGTAATACACAACCTGCTATTCGTATAGTAATGAGTACAGCAGGTAATACACCAGTCTTTAGTAATAATACAAATTATTATACTAGCAATGTATGGTCAGGTGCTCAAACTATTGCAGGTACACCAGAAGCAGTTGTTAGATACGGTGTGTTAAAACATTATGCTGTAGATTTATCTACTGGGTATTTACCAATTGGACCTGACTTAGCTACAGGACGATCAGGGTTACAGTATTTTACTTTTGCATTTGTAAGAACTAGTTTAGCTAATTTTGATATTATATTAACTACAGGGTCAACTGGTATATCAGGCTTATGGGTAGCGGCACCTGGCACAACAATTGACAAGGGTGGATTCGCATCACCTACTCCGGGATTCCCAGGACCCACTAGTACTATTAACGGATGGTTAACTGGATATGAACAATATAACGGTGCGGGAGTACCGGGTAATAGTGCTACAGGTGGAAACCCAGCTGGTACTAACGGATGTGCGTTAACTGGATCAGATGTTATACCATTGAATACACAGATAACAAATGTAAGATATACTATGACGCTTGGGTCACAGAATCAAGCTAATAGTTTTGGTAATAATATTTTAATTAGAATTGCGTTGGCAGCCGGTCAAACTATAACTGATTTACAGATAGGAGTAGCAACGTAATGGCCGCAACGTTTAACGAATCACAAAAGATTGACTATCTGTGGAAAAAAGTTGGTTACGCTGTAACCAAAACTGCAGAAGCAACAGTTAAAGAAGCTTTCAATGAAAGTATCCCTAGCCCATTACTATATCGTGGCGATCTTGTTTGGATGGAGAGTGACCAGATTACAGGAAATCCGCCTGCCACAACAACTAGTATTATTAAAGTTTATAAAGATGGTGTAGGGAGTTTTAGCCCTAGCGTAGAATGTACTGAAGACTTAACCGCCCCTGACAATCAAACGTGGAAGACAAACGAAATTAATTGGGTACCAACTCAATTTGGCGACAACTATCTTGTACAAGTATATGTAGCCAACACTGGTGTAACTAATCCACAAACATCAGGTACTAAATTATTCCAAGCTGGTTCTGGAAGAGATGATACATGGTTCTTTGATTATCAATCTGGTGTATTAAACTTCAACGGTGCAAATGTACCAACTCAGATTGCCAGCCCTATTACAGGTAAAAGTGTTTATGTTGTAGGTTATCAGTATGTAGGCTTGATTGGTGTAACTAATCAACCCAGTGGTAATATCAGTGGTAATACTAATATTGGTAATCTAAACTTTACTGATACTACTATCAGTACTATTACTGCTAACAGTAATATATTTCTTACTCCAAATGGTTCTGGAAATATACACGTAACAACCTCACTAACAGCTAGTGGAAATATTGTTGCCAACACTGGTGCTTTCTTTATTGGTGACGGTGGATATTTAGCAAACTTAAATAGTTCAGGGGTAGCAAACGGTAATAGTAACGTAAACATTCCAATTGCTAATGGTAATGTTAATATTACTGCTACCGGCAATACAACACTAGTTGTTACAGGTACCGGAACAAACGTATCTGGTTATTTAACTGTTACAGGTAATTTAACTGCTACTAATATTACGTCTAATGTATCATCTAACACAGTTACTGCAAATTCTGGAAATATATCAGGTAATCTTTTTGTAGCTGATACAGCAAATGTAGGTAATTTACGTACTAACAATATATTATATGCAAATGGTCAACCTTGGGATTTACAAGAGGCTGCAGGATCTAATACGCAGATTCAATTTAATGACGGCAATACTAACTTTGGTGCTAGTGCCAACTTTACATTTAACCAAACAACTAATTTATTAACTGTTGTAGGTAATTCGCAGTTTAATAATGCTAATTTAGGTAACTTAGCAACCGCTAATTTTGTAGATGTATCAAGCAATTTATCTGTAATTAATACTGCAACTGTGGGTAATGTACGTACTAATAATTTACTATACGCAAATGGTTCAGCTTGGGATTTTGGTGGCACGCCCGGCGGTAGCAATACACAGATTCAATTCAACGACATTAATGAATTTGGTGGAAGTGCTAACTTTACATTTGATAAAACTACAAGTTTACTAACTGTAGTTGGTACAGCAAATGTTACTACATTTAATGCTACAGGTAATATTACCGGTAATAATGGCATATTTGGTAATTTATCTACCACTGGCCCTAGCGGTGATATTACCGGGGCTAATTTAATATCTACAGTAACGCTTAATGCATCTGGTAATATTACATCAGCTAATGCTAATTTGGGCAATACGTCTATTGCCAATAATGTTATAGCAAATACGTTCAGAATGGGTGTAGGAGATAATGAATTTTATCAATCAACTGTTTATTTTGCTACTACAGCCGCTACGACACCTAATCAATTATTGTGGTCAACATCATTGGCCAACTTATCAGCTATAGATTTTACTATTATTTCCACAGATGTAGCAGGTAACACCAGACAAACAGCAAAAATAGCTGCCGCAGTTCTAGGAACTGAGGTGGTATTTAATGAGTATTCAGGACTCTACATCAATGGTGGTGTGGGAAGTTTTTCAGTGAATTATCAGGCAGGATCGCCTGATACGATACAATTGGTAGTGACTCCGGATTCTACTAATTTAACCAAATATAATCTGATGATTATACAATATGCAAAGTAACTTTATTATACCTAGCATAAATACATTTATAAAAGGACATTACCATGGCAATCAAAGCATTTAACTCGATTGGCGGCTTCTCAGTAGGAGAAAATGCCGCCAATATTATACTAGCAAACGGTGACATTACCACAACTAATGCTAACCTAACAGGCAATTTGTACGTATCTGACACCGCAAATGTTGGTAATGTACGCACAGACCATTTGTTATACGCAAACGGTCAACCTTGGGATATTGGTGGTATTCCAGCTGGTAGTAACACTCAAATTCAATTTAATAATGATAATGAGTTTGGTGCTAGTGCGAACTTTACCTTTAACTCTAGTACTAACCTATTAACTATTACTGGTAATATTAGTGCTACTAATGCTAATTTAGGTAATCTTGCAACTGCTAATTTCTTTCATGGTGTATTTGATAGTACAAGTTCTAATCAAGCAAATATCACTAATGTTGGTAATCTAATTTCATTAAATGTTGATGGTATCGCTAATCTAGCCAATGTAGTAAATGTCACTGGTAATATTAATGCTAGTGCTAATATTACTGCAAATGCTAATATTACAGGTGCTAACTTAAATACACTTGGTTTAGCTAATATTGGTAACTTAGAAATTTCTGGTACAACAACTGGAAACTTAATTCCTTCAGCCAACATAACGTTTAATTTGGGTAATGCGACAAATCGTTGGAAAGATTTATTTCTAAGTGGTAGTAGTATTCTTATTGGTGATCAAAATATATCATCAAATGCTAGTGGTATAGCACTTTCAAATACAACATTCTTAACTGATGTTTTTGTAAGTGGTAATGCAAACGTTGGTCTTAATATACAAGGTAACACAGCTAACTTTATTGGTAATGTAGTAGCTCCAAATGTTACAGTTAATTTAGAACTTTCAGGTAACACAGCAAACTTTAGTGGTAATGTAATTGCTAACAGCCTGCGTTCTAACGCATTAACATCAACTAGAGTAACATTTGCTGGTACTGGTGGTGTATTAACTGATTCTAGTAATTTAATATACGATGATAGTACTCAACTACTAACTGTTCTTGGTAATGCTCAATTTAACAATGCTAATTTAGGTAATCTAGCTACAGCAAACTTTGTAAATGTATCAAGCAATTTATTTGTAACTGATACAGCAAATGTAGGTAACCTACGTACTAACAATTTATTATATGCAAATGGAACACCATGGGACTTTATTACCCCAGCTGGCGCAAACACAGAGATTCAATTTAATGACGGTGACGGAAACTTAGGTGCTAGTGCTAATTTCACTTTCAATAATAGTACTAATTTATTAACTGTTACAGGTAACGTTACTGCAACTGGTAACGTGACTGGTAGTTACTTCTTAGGTAACGGTAGTCAATTAACAGGTGTTGTTGCTATTGCAGCCGATAAACTTGTTAACGGTAATACAACTGTAACTACAACACCAAACGGTAATGTGTCTTTCAACATTGCTGACCCTGCTAATGGTAATATACCAATAGCTAACTTAATGGTATTGTCTTCAAATCTATTAACTATTAATGCAAATATTACTACTACTGGTACTATATCTGCTAATAACTTTAGTGGTAACTTCAGTGGTAATATCACAGGTAATGTTACAATACCTGGTTCAAATACTGGAATTGTATTTAATGATGATAGCTTTGCAAATTCAAGTACTGGATTTACTTTTGACAAAACATCTAATACTGCTAATTTAGCCAATGTATTAAATGTTGGTAATAGCACAGTTAACGTCAGTATTTCTACAGGTAATATTGTTGCTACAAGTAATATAACTGCTGGTAACATTATTGGTACTATCGCTGCCGGATCTAATACAATTACAACGACTGGCAATGCTAACGTTGGTAATCTTGGTTTTGGTAATGGTCAAATTATTGGTACAGGTAACATAAGTGTTGGAAATATAACTACCTCTAGTATCAATGCTAGTGTCACCGTTAATGCACTTGCATTGGTATCACCTACATTAACTTCTAATACTACTACGTTAACATTAACTGCCGCACCCGGTGACAATGATGTTATACTAGTTCCAACTGGTGCCGGTAATGTTAGTGTTTCTAGTAAGAAAATTATAAATCTTGCTACACCAACACTAGATAATGATGCCGCTACTAAAGCATATGTTGATAGTGTTGCTCAAGGACTAGATCCAAAAGCATCTGTAGTATATGCTACAGCAGCCGGACTTCCTGCTTACACTTACAATAACGGTGCAAGTGGCATAGGAGCAACAATTACAGGTAACGCAGTTGGCGCATTGTCAATTGATGGATCTGCAGTTTCCATAAACGAACGAGTATTGGTTAAAAATGAAACTACAACTAATGCACCTTATAATGGTATATATGTAGTTACTGCTGCAGGTTCAGGTGCGGCTGCATACGTACTTACTAGAACAACTGACTTTGATAGTGCATCACCAAGTGGTGAGATACCAGGTGCGTTTGTATTCGTTGAATATGGTACAACTAATGCTGATACTGGTTGGGTATGTACAACTAACTCACCAGTTACTGTTGGTACAACTGATATTGTATTTGTACAGTTCTCTGGTGCTGGCTCATTCACTGCTAATACAAGTGCTGGTTTAGTATTAATAGGCACACAGTTTAATGCTAAGGTTGACGGTAACCCTAACCCAACAACAGCGTTTGACGGTAATGGTAACATTTATGTTCCGGCTGGCGCAGCATTTACGTCACCTAATATTGGTGCGGCAACTGGTACATCAGTAACAATAACAGGAAATGTTATTGCTAATGTATTAACGGCTAACTTAACACTAGATGTTACTGGTAATGCTAACGTAGGTAATTTAGGTACAGCTGGTCTAATTATTGCAACTGGCAATATATCTGGTGGAAATATTAGTACAGCCGGCGCAGTTACTGCAACTGGTAATGGTACATTTGGTAACATTAGTACAACTGGTTCTGGTGGAAATATTACTGGTGCTAATGTAGTATCTGCAAATACATTTACCGCAACAGCTAACGTTAACGCTGATAATTTTGTAGGAAATACAGCACAACTATCAACTGGAACTATAACGACAAGTAAATCAGCTATAAATGTAAGTCAAACTTGGAATAATGCTTCAGCAACATTTACTGGTATACTAGAAAATATAACTGACACTAACTCTAGTGCAGGCTCATTATTGATGGACTTGCAAGTTGGCGGTGCAAGTAAATTCAGTGTTTCTAAGATAGGTAATGTAACAGTTGGAAATCTTTCAACCGGTTCGTTAAGTGCAAACTCATTTGCTGTTACTACATTGGGTATTGGTAATACATCAATTACTGCAAACACAGTAAGTACTACATCTATTACTGCTAATCAAACAATTGCTACATTCCAGTTAACTGGTTCTAATGTGACAGGTGTTGAATTCTTAGTTAAAGGATATGATTCAGCAGGATCAAAATATAGTGTAGCAACTGTATTAGCTGTTACTGATGGTACTGATGCAGATTACGTAATTTACGGAACAGTTCGTATTGGTACTACTACAGGAACACTAGCAGTTAATGTTGCTTCAGGCAATGTATTATTGCAAGCTACACCATCTAGTAGTAACAGTACTGCTTGGACTACACAGATTAGGACAATTTAATTATTGCTGATTACATAATATGGCAACAATTAGATGGTTTAATTCTATAAATGGATTCTCGGTGGGTGATGAACTCACCGAGGTTATAGATACCTCAGGTAATGTTTTTACATCTAAGATTACTTCATACATAGATGTTGATATAGTATCTGATAATGGTAATAAAGTTTGGAATTTTGATAGTACCGGAAATGTTGTATTTCCGGATACCACAACTCAAACCACAGCTTATCCAGGCACTAGTACTTCATTAAGTCTAACTGGTAATATATCATCCGGTAATGCTAATTTAGGTAATCTTGTAACTGCTAATTTCTTCCATGGCGTATTTGATAGTACAAGTTCAAGTCAACCCAATATCACTAGTGTTGGAACATTAGGTAATTTATCAGTAACAAGTAATATATCAGCCGGAAATGTACTAACCGATCATTTATTATATGCAAACGGGGCGGCATGGGACATAGGTGGTGTACCAGCCGGTAGCAATACACAAATTCAATTTAATAATGATAATGAGTTTGGTGCAACCGCAAATCTTACGTTTAATTCTGTAACAAATACATTAACAACAGCTAATATAAGTGCCGCAAATGGTATATTTTCTGGCAACAGTATTAATGGTAAAAATGCATTGCAGGCAGGTGTTACTGGTTTTACTGCTGTTCCAAACACTATAGTACAATTTACTAGTAACTTAAATAGTGCGTCACAGATAAATTTTCAAAATATCAATACCGGAGCAACATCTAGTACTGACATTGCATTAACCTCAGATAATGGTAATAGTGTAAACAACTATATCAATATGGGTATTACAGGTAGTGCATGGGACGGTACTCAAACAAATAGTTTAGGTAATGCACTAACGCCAGATGACGGATATCTATATGTACGTGGTGGTAATTTAGTTATAGGAACTAGTAAAATTCCTAGCGCAGTAAAATTCATAGTAGGCGGTTCTGGTACAGCTAATATAGTAGCAACTATTAATAGAACTAATGTTGATGTGACGGGTGATATTATTGCTAGTGGCAATGCTAGTATTACTGGAAATATATCGTCAACTGCCGGGTTATTAACATTAAGTACTGGTACAGTAGCTGTTAGTGGCGGTGATGCTGGTATTTTTACTACAGCAATTGGTAATATTAATTTTGGTCTAATAGCTAATATTTCAATGGGAAGTACTACAGGAAATGTAACTGCCCGAGGTAATTTGATTGTTAATGATACAGCAACAATAACAAACTTAAAAGTCAGTGATATCTATAGTAACAGAACACCAATAGCTGTTACAACAAATACAGTAATTGATAGCTTTCCGGTCATTAAATACAGGTCAGCTAAATACACAATGAGAGTCAACAGTGATGACGGATATCAAGCTGTTGAAGTATTATTGATACACGATAGTGCTAATAGTTATGTAACTATATATGGTAGTTTATCTACTGTAGGGTTCGATATTATAGCATTGTCAACGAATGTAATTTCCGGAAATGTTAGGTTGCTAGCCACAACTGGCTCAGCTAACACAACGGTGAATTTATTGGGCGTTTACGTAGCAGATTAAAAGGATCAAAAATGACTACAAAATATTTTAATGTAAAACAAGGTATAACAACTGGTAATATATTACTAGATGCTACAACCGGTAATATTACAGCAAACAATGCTAATTTGGGTAACGCTCTTACCGCTAATTTCTTTATTGGTGCTGGTAATAACTTAAGTAATATAGCAGGTGCAAATGTATCTGGACAAGTTGGTAACGCACTAGTTGCCGGCACAGTCTATACAAATGCTCAGCCAAATATTACAAGTGTTGGTACACTAACAAGTTTAACTGTAACAGGTAATTTATCCGGTGGCAATATAAGTACTGCAGGTGAAGCTAACTTAGGAACACTGGTAGTTACTGGTACAAGTAATTTAGGTAATGTTGGTAACGTTACTATTACTGGTGGTGTTAACGGATATTATCTACAAACAAATGGCTCAGGTGCGTTAGTATGGGCACCAATCTCAGCAGGCTCAGGAATTGCTAACGGTACAAGTAATGTAAATATTCCAGCTGTTAACGGTAACGTTAATATTACAGCAGCCGGTAATACTACATTAGTAGTTACTGGTACTGGTGCAAATGTATCTGGTAATTTTGATGTTACTGGAAATTTAACTGCAGGTAATATAACAACAGCTGGTTCAGCTGGTAACATTACCGGTGCTAATAATATATCTGCTAATACATTTACTTCTATTATAACTACTGGCACAGCACCGTTTGTTGTTACTTCAACAACACAGGTTGCTAACTTAAATGTAGCAACAGCTGGTTTAGCAGTAGCAGTAACAGGTGCCGCACAAGCTAATATTACTAGTGTTGGTACATTAACTGGTCTTGACGTAAATGGAAACATCACTGCCGCTAACATTACCGCTAATACAGGTATATTTACAGGTAATGGTGCAGGCTTAACAAATATTGCTGGTGCAAATGTTACTGGTACTGTTGGTAATGCAACATTCGCAGTCACAGTAACAGGCAACGCACAGGGTAACATTACTAGTTTGGGTACACTAACATCATTACTTGTAAGTGGCAATGCTAACGTTGGTAATTTAACTACACCCGGTGTATTAAGTGTTACCGGTAATGCTAACGTTGGTAACTTGGGTACAGCAGTATTGATTGCAACTGGAACAGGTAGTTTTGGTGGTAATGTTAGTATGAATAGCTTTAACATTACAGGTCTTGCTACACCAGTTAATGATACTGATGCTACTACTAAAGCATATGTTGATAGTGTTGCCCAAGGACTAGATCCTAAGGCATCAGTAGTATATGCTACTACAACAAGTATTTTTGGTAGTGGATACACATACAATAATGGAACAAGTGGTGTTGGAGCAACAATTACTAGTTCTTCAAACGGCGCATTAAGTATTGACGGATCAACTCCATCTCTCAATGAACGTGTTTTGATAAAGAATGAAGTTGGTGCATTTGTTAATACTACAACACAATCAGCCGCATTCAATGGTATCTATGTAGTAACACAAGTTGGTTCAGGTGCGGCTCCCTTCATATTAACACGTTCAACTGATTTTGACGTTGGTACTGAAATGGCAGGAGCATTTACCTTTGTTGAACAAGGTACATATAATGCAGATACAGGTTGGGTTTCTACTGCAAATACACCAATAACAGTTGGTACAACACAAATTATTTGGGTACAATTCTCTGGAGCTGGTTCATACATAGCTGGTACAGGATTGACATTAACTGGCAATGAATTTAGTATTAGTAATACAGCAGTTACTTCTGGTTCATACGGTAGTGGTGATGCTGTAGCAACATTTACAGTTAATCAACAAGGTCAACTAACAGCGGCATCTAACACAGCAATTACTGCTAATGCGGCTAACTTAACCGGTACTGCATTGAATGCAAATATTGTTACTAGTAATTTAACAAGTGTTGGAACATTAGGTAATTTAACAGTTACCGGTAACATCAGTGCTGGTAATATCAGTACAGGCGCAGGCTCAGGTGGTAACATTACTGGCGCTAACTTAGTAAGTGCTAATTTCTTTACAGGTACATTAACAACTGCGGCTCAACCAAATATTACTTCAGTTGGTACACTAACAAGTTTAACTGTAACAGGTAATATATCTGGTGGTAATATAAGTACAGCTGGAGCAGCTAATGTAGGGACTTTGGCAGTTACTGGTACAAGTAATTTAGGGGCAGTTGGTAATATAACAATTATCGGCGGTACTAATGGTCAAGTACTAAGCACAAATGGTTCAGGTGGATTGTCATTCATCTCAATAAGTTCATCAGGTATAAGTAACGGAACTAGTAATGTAAATATTCCAACAGTTAATGGTAACGTTGATATTACTGCAGCCGGTAACACTACATTGGTGGTTACTGGTACTGGTGCTAACATATCTGGTACAGCTAATATCACTGGTAATTTAGTTGCCGGTAACATCACTGGCGCTAACTTAGTAAGTGCTAATTTCTTTACAGGTACACTAACAACTGCGGCTCAACCAAATATTACAAGTGTTGGCAGTTTAACTGGATTAACAGTAAGCAATGCAACCGGTGTAGTTAATTTTACAACTACAGCTAATGTTACATTAGGCGCAGTAGCTAACTTACATATATCAGGTGGAACAAGTGGTCAAGTATTAAGTACAGATGGTTCTGGTGGATTGTCTTTTGTCTCAGTCAACTCATCAGGTATAAGTAACGGAACAAGTAATGTAAATATTCCAACAGTTAATGGCAATATAAACTTTAGCTCTGCTGGCAATGCCAATGTAGTTGTTATTACTGGTACCGGTGCTAATATAGCAGGCACATTAAATGTTACTGGGGATTTAACTGCTGGTAATATAACAACATCTGGTTCAGGTGGTAATATTAGTAATGTTAATAATATATCTGCTAATACATTTACTTCTATAATAGCAACTGGTACTGCACCGTTCATAGTCTCATCTACTACTCAGGTTGCTAACTTAAATGTAGCAACGGCGGGTACAGCGGCCACAGTAACAACTAATGCTCAACCAAATATCACAAGCGTTGGTACATTAACAAGTTTAGATGTAACCGGTAACATATCCGGCGGTAATATAAGCATTAGTGGTATAGCTAATGTTACTGGTAATATATCTGGTGGTAACATAAGCACTGCTGGTACTGCTAATGTAGGTACATTAATAGTAACAGGTGCAACTACTTTTGGTAACTTAACTGCTAACTATGTTGCTCTTAACGGTGGATTAACAAGTAATCGTTCAAATGTAGTAGTAACTACTAATACAGTTGTTGATCAATTTGCCCCAGGTACATTTAGAACAGCGAAATATATTATTAGTGCATCAGGTGATGATGGATTCCAATCAGTAGAAACACTATTGATACATGACGGTACTACAGCTTATATTACAATTTATGGTAGCATTTGTAGTAATAACACTGCTGATATTATTGAATTATCAAGTAATATTAACGGAGTATCCGGAAATGTATCGGTGTATGCGACTGGAGCTAGTGCAAACTTAAAAGTCAATTTAGTTAGTACGTACATCAAAACTTAATCAAATTTATCCCCCTTAAATGGGGGATAAATATAATACAATTCGTAAAACAGGGAATATGGAACTGTGTCATTTAAATATTTTAACGTAAAGAACGGCCTCACGACCGGAAATATATCATTGCATTCTGCTAATGCAAACGTGCAGGCAAATTACTTTATTGGAAATATTAGTGTCACAAGTTTAGCAAATCTAGGTGATGTTGGTAATGTAAAAATTACTGGCGGCACTAATGGTTATGTATTACAAACTGATGGTACTGGAAATCTATCTTGGGCTAGTCAGGGTGGTAGCATTGCTGGTATATCTAATGGTACAAGTAATGTAAATATCCCAGCAGTTAATGGCAATATAAATTTTAGTTCTGCCGGGAATGCCAATGTAGCAGTAATTACCGGTACCGGTGTTAATGTATCAGGCACATTGAATATTACCGGACAAACTAATTTGGGTGCTGTTGGTAATGTAGTAATTACCGGCGGTGCTAACGGATATGTATTAAGTACCGACGGTGCTGGTGCACTAAGTTGGATATCGGCAGCAACAGCCGGATCTAATATAGTAATTGACACATTCACTGGCAATGGAGTACAAACAGTATTTACACTAACTACCTCACCAACATCAGAAGATTATACAATTATCAATATTGATGGTGTAAGTCAATTACATTCAGCATATACTGTTGCCGGAGCAAACGTTACGTTAAGTAGTGCACCAGTTAGTGGCGCCGCTATTGAAGTAATGACATTTAATTTGGGTAGTGGAGGCGGCGGCAATGGAGCAGCTGGTTACACATATGTAGAAATTACAGCAAACACCTCAGCATCAGCAAACACAAAATATATAGTTAACACCAATACTTCTAATATAACAGTTACACTTCCGGGTAGCCCGTCATTAGGTACTGAAGTTGGTATCATTGATGGTACTGGCAATGCAAGTGTACATGCAATTACAGTTGGAAGAAATGGTGGTAACATTCAAGGAACAGCGTCAGATATGACAGTAACAACTAACCGTTCAGCATTTACATTGGTATATTATAATGCTGCCCAAGGTTGGATATTAACAAACGTTTAAGGTATAAAACATGGCAGATTACTATCAGTTAAAAAATCAAAATATTTTTAACCCACCGGCTAATACTAGTTTAGGTAATACATCTAATCAATTTGGTAATGCTTTTGTTCAAAATGATTTAATATTAGGTAACGTTACAGTTACTGGAGCAACAATTATCACTCCAAAAGTATCTACTATAGGATATCCAGGAGATGACACTGCAGCCGATCCTGCAGGTGGACAAACTATTACACTAACTGGTAGTGGATTCTTGGTTGGCGCAAGTGTGTTGATTAATGGTAGTGCAGTGGGTGTAGTATCAGTTGTAAGTTCTACAACTATTACATTTACAAGTCCAGCTAACAGTGCAGGTAGTTATGTATTGTATGTTATAAACACAGATGGTGGAACTGCGATTGCTATCCCGGGTATTCAGTATAGTGGTGTACCAACATGGACAACAGCCGCTGGTAGTTTGGGAAATGTTTATGAAACTGCTAGTTTTAATCAAACAGTTACTGCAACAGGTGATGCACCAATAACATATAGTTTGTTTAGTGGATCAATACCACCTGGTGCAACTTTTAATAGTAATGGAACAATTACTGGTACAAGTGAGTTGTTATCAAGCCCTACAACATACACATTTACTGTTAGAGCAACAGATGCGGAACTACAAGATACTAATCGTAGTTTTAGTTTAACTATTACCCCTGATGTAGTAACATGGGTTAGTCCAGCTAATGGAACAACATATACCAGTGCAACTAACAGTGCTATATCTAATGTAGTATTAAGTGCAACTAGTGCTGTTGGTTCGGGAATTACATACACTGCTAATGCACTACCAACTGGATTAAGTTTAACTGGTGCAAACATATCAGGAACACCTACTGTAGAAGCAAATAGTAGTTCATTGTTAACAGCAACAGCAAATACTACAAGTGAGTTATCATCTATAACTATCAATTGGGTTATCAGTGTAGCCAATGATGTATACTTTGAGTATAATACATTATTGATACCGGGAGCAAGTACAACGTTTGTAGATGATGCTAGTACAAATAACTTTGCGGTAACTATTAATGGTGATACAAAGCCAAATAGTTTTAATCCATATACACCGGGCTATTATAGTAATTATTTTGATGGTACTGGTGATTACTTAACAGTACCAAATAACACTTCACTTGGTATGGGTTCCGAAAACTTTACTGTTGAATTTTGGGTTTATCAAACATCTTTAGTAAGTTATAGGCAAATTTTAGATGTTGTGGATGGCAATAGTGTTGGCAGATTAATTTTATGGGTTGATTCTGCGGGAACTTTGTATAACTTGGGTCAAAATGGTAATGCAAGAAATACTACAGCCGCCGGCGCAATAACAACAAACACTTGGATCCATGTGGCTTTGGTTAGATCATCGGGTACTACCAAGTTTTATATCAATGGAACACAATCAGGGTCTAACTATACTGATAGCACTAATTATACTTGTACTACTGGATCGGTGTATATAGGTATTAATTCAGATGGTAGCACATATCCGTATTTAGGATATTTATCTAATTTTAGAATGGTTAAAGGAACAGCAGTTTATACATCAGCCTTCACTCCACCTACAACACCATTAACTGCAATATCTGGCACACAATTATTAACCTGCCAATCTAATAGATTTATAGATAACAGTACAAACAACTTTGCTATAACAGTTAATGGTAATACTTCAATAAGTTCATTTGATCCGTTCGTGCCAAACAGTAGTTATAGTACATATGGTAGTGGATACTTTGATGGCAGCAGTAGCAACTTGAGTATTCCTGACAATGCGGCATTTGAAATGGGATCGGGAGATTATACTGTAGAATTTTGGTTTTTTTCACAATCAAATTCTGATGGTGGTTTGATATTTAAAGGGTATTATTACACTGATGGATCATGGGCCCAAGGTTTTGGTGTCAGAAGAATAAGTGCTACAGTCTTTAGATTTTATTTTAATACCACTGGATCAACTTCTACGGAAAAATTTTATGATTATACATCAACTACTTTATTAAATACTTGGTATCACGTTGCCATGACAGTGTCGTCTGGGGTCGGATACGCATTTCTTAATGGAACTTTGCTAAATCCGGGCGGTTTTGCAAGTGTGGGTGCAATAACAAATTCATCAATTGGTTTAACGATTGGAGCATTTCCATTTGAATCTGGTTATCGTTATTTTAATGGTTATATAACCGATGTTCGTGTAGTAAAAGGCACCGCAGTTTACACAACAACATTCACACCACCCTCAGCTCCACTAACCGCAATAGCAAATACAAGTTTATTAACATTACAAAACAATCAATCAGTAAACAATAATGTATTCTTAGATAACAGTACAAATAACTTTTTTGTAACTCGCAACGGTAATACTACTCAAGGTACATTTAGTCCTTATGGTGGTAATTGGAGTAACTACTTTGATGGTACTGGTGATTATTTGACAACTCCATCATCTGCGTCAATATCAAACTTTAGCGGAGACTTTACTATTGAAGGCTGGGTATATTTACTCTCTACCTCTCAATTTGGTGTTTTGGTTGGCGGGAATGGCTCAGCTGGTTGGTATATTGAATATGGATATCAGCGTGGATTTGGCGCATACGATGGAAGTTCTTTTTTAAACGGCAATTCAAGTGCGGTAACAAATCAATGGGTTAATTTTGCTGTCTCAAGGTCTGGTAGTACCGTTAGATTTTTTATAAATGGTGCGCTCACTGCATCTCAAACATCTGCTAATTTTAATTACACTCAGGCACTTGGAATCGGAGCATATTCTAGTGGAAGCTCATTTATAACAGGATATTTGTCAAACATTCGTATTAATAACACAACTGCACTTTATACAAGTGCGTTTACCCCAAGCACCACACCATTAACACCTATCACTAACACACAACTATTAACCTGTGCGGACAATAGATTAGTTGATGACAGTATAAACAACTTTACTCTCACAAAGAACGGCGATGTTTCAGTACAACGTTTCAGTCCATTCAATCCATCAATAGTAACCCCAACAAGTTATAGTGGTTATTTTGATGGTACAGGAGATTACTTACTATTAGCAACAAGCCCTGCAACTAATATTACAACAGGCTCATTTACTATAGAGTGTTGGGTATATGCTACAACTACCTTGACCGCAGATATGTATGTGTTTGGAACAACAAACAGTGTCGGCGGAAGATTAGTTGGAAGAATTGCAAGTTCTACAACCGTTACTATACAAGATAGTACAGGAACTACTACCTTTACTGTTTCGACAATTTCATTAAATACTTGGAACCATATAGTATGGGTTAGAAGCGGATCCTCTACTACTGTATTTGTTAATGGCATTAGGTCGTCTACAGGGGTCGTTGTAAATACTAATTCATATACTGAAATACTTCGAATTGGCGCTCACTTAACTAATTACTACACGGGATATATTAGTAATTTTAGAATTGTTGTTGGAACGGCTGTATATGATCCAACACAATCAACTATAACAGTTCCAACAAGTCCATTAACAGCAATATCTGGTACAAGTTTATTAACATTACAATCACCAACATTTATAGATAACAGTACTAACAACTTTACGATTACTGCTGTTGGTAATAGTCAACCAACACAACAAAATCCATTCGGTGTTACTAGTGCATTAACAAATGGCTATACGGTAAGTACAATCGGCGGTAGTGGTTACTTTGATGGTACCGGGGATTATTTGACTATTCCTACAAATGCGGCATTTAATTTTGGTACAGGCAATTTTACAATTGAAGCTTGGGTATACCCAGCACAATTAACAACTGATTGGTTTATTATTAGTGCTAGCGGAACAAACGGATTATTTTTTGGATATGCACCTTCTACCGGTGGATATGGCTGGGGTCGGGCTGGGGTCGCATGGGATTATCAACCTGCAACTTCAAAAACATTAAACGCATGGCAGCATGTAGCAATATCAAGAAGCGGTACAAGTATGAAAATATTTGTTGATGGAGTACAGCAAGGTACTACTCAAACAAATTCAACAGCATATAATTTAGGTATAACAAGTACAACTATTGGTAGTCAAGGTTCAAATTATGTTATGACTGGAAATATTGCCGATGTTCGTGTAGTAAACGGTACTGCGCTATACACAAGTAACTTTGTACCATCCGCAGCTCCACTATTAGCAGTGCAAAATACAGTATTACTAAACAATATGACCAGTGCTGGTATATACGATGCCGCAATGATGAATAACATGGAAACTGTCGGTGATGCAAAACTAAGTACAGCAGTAAGTAAGTTTGGCGGAAGCAGTATGAGTTTTGATGGTACGGGCGACTATTTAAAAGCACCATACAATCCTGCATATTCATTGCCTGGTGACTTCACTGTAGAAACATGGATATATTTAACATCGGCTGCAGGAACAGGTAATCAAACTATTGCTAGTTTTGGTTATAATAATTCTACCGGTACTGGCCCTTGGGGATTTTATTTAAATGGTACTGGACCATATACATTGTATTTTAATTCAACTTCTGGAAATAAAGCTAGTAGCACAACTGTTGCGATACCTATTAACACTTGGACACATGTAACATATTGTAGAACAGGTTCCACTGGAAGATTTTTTGTTAATGGAACAATAGTTGGTACAACTATTTCTGACAGTTTCACTTATTCAGGAACAACACAATCATTATTTGTTGGTATTATGTCTGACGTATCTTCAGCTCCATTGTATGGTTACCTAGACGATTTAAGAATAACAAAAGGTTATGCACGTTATACAAGTAACTTCACACCAGCAACAAGTGCATTCCCGATCTTTTAATAAGAACTAAATACATAATAAGGACAAGATATAATGGCATTGACAGTAATTAAACCATCAGGAATAGAGACATCCGGTAACTATACAGTTAACGGTATGAACGTTTCTGCCAACGCTACTGTCGCTAACTTATCTGTAACAACTTCACTGACTTTGTTAACAAATTCAGCAAATCTAGGCCCTGTTGGTAATGTCATTATTACCGGCGGTACTAATGGATATGTATTACAAACAGATGGTGCAGGTAATCTATCTTGGGTTGCTCAATCAGGCGGTGGCGGTAGTACAAGTAATATTAGTAATGGTAATAGCAACGTAAATATACCAACTGCCAATGGTAATATAAACTTTAGTGCTGTTGGCAATACTACTATGGTAGTTACTGGTACAGGGGCTAATATAGCCGGTACATTAAATATATCAGGAAACGCAACAGTTGGTAACTTAGATTTTGGTAGTGGGGAAATTACTGGTACAGGTAATATAACTTCTGGCAATGCTAATTTAGGTAACTTAGCAACAGCTAATTTCTTTAGTGGTAACGGCAGTGAATTGAGTGCGTTAACTTTTGGCAATATTACAACTTTTAGCACTGCTGGATTAACCACTGATCAACTATATCTACAAGGTACAACACGGCTAAATGTTACTGCTAGTGGAGCTTCTGGATATCTATTTGATCAATATGGCGCCACGCTAAATCCTGCAATATACATTACTAGCGGCCAAACATTAGCATTTAATTTAAATGTATCAGGTCATCCATTCTTAATTCAAACAAGCGGTGGAGCAAATTATAGTACTGGTTTAGAATATGTTGATACTACGGGCACGGTATTAACTGCTTCGGCAGCACAAGGACAAATAGCAGGGACACTATATTGGAAAGTTCCGTATGGCATAACGGGTAATTACAAATATCAATGCTCTGTTCATGGAGGCATGAATGGTAATATCGTTGTAACTGATGCAAATGTTGCAAATATTCAAGTAGGTAACAGTGTAGTTTCTGGTACAGTATATACAAATGCACAACCAAACATTACAAGTGTAGGTACATTAACTAGTCTATCGGTAACTGGTAATATTACAGGTGGTAATGCTAATTTAGGTAATCTAGTTACTGCTAATTTCTTTAGTGGAGCCGGTAATAACTTAAGTAATATTCAGGCTGCTAATGTATCCGGTCAAGTAAGCAATGCATTAATTTCCGGAACAGTATATACTAATGCACAACCAAACATAACAAGTTTAGGCACATTAACAGATGTATCGGTATCAGGTAATGGTGTGTTTGGTGGTAATTTAACAGTTAACGGTACACTAACATATATCAACTCAACTACATTATCAATTAGTGACCCAATCATTAATTTACAAACAGGACCAAATGGTGCCGCCCCGGTTGCTAATACAGGTAAAGATGTTGGTACCGCATTAAATTATTACGATACAAGTGCAAAAATTGCTTGGATGGGTTGGGATATAAGTAATGCAGAAATAGCATTTGGGTCTAATGTTGGTATTTCAAGTGAAGTAGTAACATTCACCGAATTAGCCAACATTCGTTCTGGCAATGCAATATTGGGTAATCTTGCAAATGCTAACTACTTTATAGGTAACGGTTCGTTATTAACAGGTGTTACTACAGCTAGTATATCAAACGGAAATAGTAATGTAAATATCCCATTAGCTAACGGTAATATAAACTTTAGTGCTGAAGGCAATGCCAATATATTAGTTGTTACCGGCACTGGTGCTAATATTACAGGTAATCTTACTACAACTAACATCATTACAGGTAATGGTGCTGGTGGCAATATTATTAACGCTAACGTCATATCAGCCAATACATTTATTGCTAGTGGTAATGTTACTGCCGGTAATGCTAATTTAGGTAATTTAGCTATAGCTAATTTCTTTAGTGGGGCCGGTAATAACTTAAGTAATATATCAGCTGGTAATGTTACTGGTCAAGTAGCTAACGCATTAATAGCCGGCACAGTATATACAAACGCACAACCAAACATTACTAGTGTTGGTACATTAACAAGTTTAGCAGTAAGTGGAAATGTTACAGCTAGTATACTAGTAAGTAACGTTACAACAGGTACAGCGCCGTTCACAGTAACAAGTACAACACAAGTTGCTAACTTAAATGTTGCAACTGCCGGTACTGTAACAACTAATGCTCAACCAAATATAACAAGTGTTGGTTCATTAACAGGATTAACTGTAAGTAATGCAACTGGTGTAGTTGATTTTACAACTACAGCTAATGTTACTTTGGGTGCTGTTGGTAATCTACATATCAGTGGTGGTACAAACGCATATGTACTAAGTACAGACGGTTCAGGTACACTAAGTTGGGTAGCACAATCAGGTGGCGGCGGTGGCGGATCTAACATAAGTAACGGCAATAGTAATGTAAACATTCCAGTCGCCAATGGCAATATTAACTTTAGTGCAGTTGGTAATGCTAATGTAATGGTAATAACTGGTACAGGTGCAAACATTAGTGGTACCGCTAATGTTACAGGTAATTTATCTGCCGGTAATATTATTGCAGGTAATGGTTCTGGTGGTAACATCACTAATGCAAATGTAATTAGTGCAAATACATTTATTGCTAGTGGTAATATTAGTGCCGGTAATGCTAATTTAGGTAATCTAGTAACAGCTAATTTCTTTACTGGTGATGGTAGTGCATTGAGTGCATTAACGTTTGGTAATATTACAACATTCAATACAGCTGGATTAACGACAGATGAGTTGTATCTACAAGCCACAACACGACTAAATGTCACTGCTAGCGGAACATCTGGATATCTATTTGATCAATATGGTGCTACTATCAATCCTGCGATATATGTTACTAGTGGTCAAACATTAGCATTTAATTTGAATGTATCAGGACACCCATTCTTAATTCAAACAAGTGGTGGTGCAAACTATAGTGTTGGTTTAGAACATGTTACAACTACAGGAACAGTATCAACTACTACATCAGCCCAAGGTCAAATAGCAGGAACACTATATTGGAAAATTCCATATGGTATAGTAGGTAATTACAAATATCAATGCTCTATTCACGGAGGCATGAATGGTAATATTGTTGTAACCGACGCCAATGTTGCGAACATAACAGTTGGATTAGCAACATTTGCTACTACAGCTAATGCAGTAGCAGGCGGTAATGTTTCTGGACAAGTGAGTAACTCATTAATTTCAGGTACTGTATACACAAACGCACAACCAAATATAACTAGTACTGGTTCATTAATTGGTTTAACAGTAAGTAATGCAACTGGTGTAGTTGACTTTACAACTACAGCTAATGTAACATTAGGCGCTGTTGGTAATTTACATATCAGTGGTGGTACTAATGGTTATGTATTAAGTACAGATGGATCTGGTGCTCTATCTTGGGTAGCACAATCAGGTGGTGGTAGCGGATCCAACATAAGTAACGGCAATAGTAATGTAAACATACCGGCTGCAAATGGCAATATTAACTTTAGTGCTGTTGGAAATGCTAATGTAGTAGTTATAACTGGTACAGGTGCAAATATATCAGGTACATTAAATGTTACTGGGCAAAGTAATTTAGGTGCAGTAGGTAATGTTGTTATTACAGGCGGTACTAATGGTTATGTACTAAGTACAGATGGATCCGGTGCTCTATCTTGGGTAGCACAATCAGGTGGCGGCGGTGGCGGATCTAACATAAGTAACGGCAATAGTAATGTTAACATTCCATCAGTAAATGGAAACATAAACTTTAGTGCAGTTGGTAATGCTAATGTAATGACTATTACTGGTACAGGGGCAAACATTAGTGGCTATGCAAATATCACTGGTAACATAGCACTTAGTGGTGCTAACGTTAGTTTAGGTAATGTAAGTAACTTGCATATAACCGGCGGTTCAAATACATTTGTATTAAGTACAGACGGTTCAGGTAATTTAACTTGGGCAGCCGCATCTGGAACAAGTATTGGCGTAGATAATTTTACTGGTAATGGTGTACAAACAGCGTACACATTAACATCTACACCAGCAAATGCTAACGCTACCTTAGTTAGTATAGCAGGTACATTCCAACCAAGGACAGTATATTCATTAACGGGTAATGTAATCACATTTAGTTCTGCTCCGCCAAACACAGCACCTATTGAAGTAACAACATTTACTGCTGGAAATGCTGGGGGTGGTGGAATTACAGCACAAGATTTAATAAGCCCATTCTTGTTAATGGGAGCATAAGGAAATAACATGGCAATCACATATAAAGTTTTAGGGCAAAGTAACCCGGCAGCAAATACAAATATAGATTTATATACAGTACCAGCATCAACTTCAGCAGTATGTAGTACAATTGTAATTTGTAATCAGGCAGCAAGTGCCGCAACATTTCGTGTTGCAGTACGACCAGCTGGCGCCTCAATTGCAACAGCACAGTACATATCATATGACACTAACGTAAATGCCAATGATAGTATTACAATGACTATTGGTATTACATTAGCAACAACCGATGTTGTTACAGTAAGAGCTAATACAACTACAGTTAGTTTTAACTTATTTGGATCAGAGTTGACATGAGTATAACCTCAGTTGTAAATGACCTTGTAACTAGCGTAAGTGTCATTAACGCACTAAAACCTTTACCCCCAACTATCTCTGGATATAGTGTTGGTGGCTTAGATGATACGGCATTAGACCCAGCAGGTGGACAAACTGTACAAATAAACGGTACTGGCTTTTTAGCTGGCGCAACTATTACATTTGATGGTAATGCAGTAGCAGTAGTAACTTATGTTAACCCAAATCAATTGACTTTTACAAGCCCTGCAAAGAGTGCAGGTACATATACAATATATGTAGTAAATAGTGATGGTGGTACGGCAATATTTATTCCTGGTATCATCTATAGTGTGTTACCAACTTGGACAACAAGTGCTGGATCATTAGGTAGTTATTATGAGACAACCAGTATATCAAATACTGTTGTTGCTAGTGGTGATGCTCCAATAACTTATTCATTATTTTCTGGTTCATTACCAACTGGTTCTACATTATATGCCAATGGTGTTATAACTGGTACAGCTCCAGTAGATAGTAGTAGTACAACATATTCATTTACGATACAAGCAACCGATGCACAATTACAAGATAGTACAAGAAGTTTTAGTTTAACAATCAATGTTGATGCTGTTACTTGGGTTAGTCCAGCAAATAATACAACATATAC
>B570J29032_109959563_pt1 | contig 33187 bp, 36 predicted proteins | sample LakMenEpi16Nov12_FD_29032 | JGI IMG/M metagenome (IMG submission 29032) | reverse complement strand
GAGTCGAAGTCTGATATTCAAGCACCCTTCGACTACGCTCAGGGTGACTTAAATGCTTTAGACTACTTTTAATTTATAAATGGTATTACACACGAAATGCCGCGCAGCGGGTAAATCCTGACGAAAAATCTTTAGCTGAAATTGAAAAGATAATTTTAGAATAGTTTGTTTGTGATTATTGATGATTTCAAAAAAAAGGTTGCCACAATTTTGGCAACCTTTTTTACTAAACAACTTAATTATTGTTTTAAACCAATTTACAATTCCTTAATAAATTTTGTTTTGTAAATTATTCTATTGTTTTTTTCAAGTATAAGAAAATAGAAAGATTTTGGTAACGTTTTAACGTTAATAGTTCTGTTTACTGAACCTATGCTTTGTTCAGATACTAGTACACCTGTTGTATTATAAATTTTCGCAATCAGTTCTGTTGTTGAACTCAGGTTTTTAACCATTAATACTTCATTTGCTGGATTCGGATAAACTGACAAACTATCTATTTTTTCCTCTAAAAGCCCAACTACTGTGGATGAATATTTAGCAAAAAAGACATCTTCGGATGCTGAATTTGATGTAAGAAAAGAAGTTGTTGGATTAGGATCAAAATCGACTGTTTGAGAAAAATTTCCAGTTAAATAAATATCACCCGTTTGATCAATAAATAAACTATTTCCAAAGTCGTATCCGTTACTGCCAATACTTTTTGCCCAAACATAATTTCCAATTGAGTCGTACTTAGCCAAAAAAATGTCAGGACCCGATGCCGTTGTAGACATTGTTGCAGCTCCTGAACTGGGATCAAAATCCATTGCACCCGTGTAATAACCGCTTAAATAAATACTTTTGTTTTTGTCAGTAACAATTGTGTAGCTCTCCTGCCAACCATTGTTTCCAATGCTTTTAGCCCATAAATAATTACCTAGCGAATCGTATTTTGCAAAAAACACATCTCCAAATCCTGCTGGAGTAATTGTAGAAGTACTGGGTCCAGGGTCAAAATCGGTAGTGCCTGAATGAGTTCCGGTTAAATAAATGTTTCTATTTTCATCTAAACAAATTTCGTGCCCTTCGCAATAACCGGCAATTCCAATGCTTTTTGCCCACTTATAATTTCCTAACTTATCGTATTTTGCTAAAAATATGCTTTGGTTTCCGCCGTTGATTGTATATGTATTTGCGCCAAAATCAAAATTCATTGTACCCTGATAGAACCCCGTTACATAGGTATTACCTAATGCATCTACTTTAACACTAAGAGCATCATGAAATCCATTCGATGGCAAAGATCTTGCCCACATATAATTCCCGTTAGCATCATATTCTGCAACAAATACACCGCTACTTAGGGTGGCTGTGCCAGGGCCCAGATCAAAATCTAAAATACCAAAAAACGACCCTGCAATATGAACATTACCGACGCTATCTATTGTAATACTATTTCCTACATCAGAATTTCCACCACCTAAATTCTTTGCCCAAATGTAATTCCCATTCGAGTCGTATTTTGCGAAATAGAAATCTCTCCCATTGCCCACCTTTGTCAAGTTAGCTACACCAGGACCTGGATCAAAATCAGCTGTGCCTTCAAAAAAACCAGTTATGTAGAGGTTGCCCAATTTATCTAAAACTATACTATTTACAGTTTCTCTGCCCGAAGTACCAACACTTTTTGCCCAAACATAATTGCCTAAGGCATCATACTTAGCAAAAAAAAGGTCGGTTAACCCTAACGATGATATGTTAGCAATACCTGAACCCGGATTAAAATCTACCGTGTTATTAAAATCACCTGCTACAAAAATATTTTTATTAAGATCAACGCACAGGGAAAATCCATTATCCACTAATGTTCCTCCAAATCCTTTAGCGAATAGTAAATTTGGTTGTTGCGCCAGCATGGATGAAAAAGCGCCATAAAATAATATGTTTAAAAAAGATTTCATTTTACCAATTTATCTCAATTGTTTTTGTTTCATAAGGGTATATTTTAACTGTGTCTATTGTTTGACTTACAATACCCATTTTCTTTTTATATATTTTTAGGACATGCTTACCTGCGTTTGATTTTTTTATCTCATCAATTTGAAATTGTGGTGGAAAAGGGAACCCGTTACAACCATAATAAGGCGATGCACCAAATACGCCCCCCCCGCCAAAGGGATAAGGTTGACCTGGCACTTCGTATTTGGGTGTGGATAATGACACAATCAAACTATCACCAAGTTGCGAAGGGTTTAATAAATTATTGTATTGTACTTTAAAAAAACAATCATATGTACTATTATTTAAAACCAAGTTATTGTTACCTAATTTTACCTCACTGTTTTCTGTAACATTGCAATTATACCTATCATCTTTACCATAACTGTATTTAACCTTTGCTGAGTATTGCACTTTTTTATTTTTTTTTAGTTTTATACTGTTAAAAAAGCATTTACCCTCATTATCCGTAGTAGCATGAGCCACCTCTTTACACTTGGTACCAGCATTAAATAGACCACCTTGGTATTCTACTTCAAAAATACCTACTTCGGCATTGGCAATTGGTTCTGCTAACGCGTAGTTCCAAGCGGTAATACTTATGTCGCTTTTTTTGCGGCAAGTATATAATAAAATTATTACGGGGATTAAAAAAACTAATTTTTTCATTCTAAAATAATTCTATCGGTTTGGGTGTAGGTAGTATTTTTTATAGCAATAAGGTAAAGCACCACTGCGCTGCTTTGTCGAGGTGCATGCAATGCTGCGCAACACATCTTCCATTACTGGCATTTGCAACGCCAACTTACTGATTAGCATTTCTTAAATTCGTAATTTAAAACTTACAACAATTAAAGTTATTAAATTTTAGTGGCAATTGCAAATCGCTATAACTATGATTATATTGCACAGGATTAGCAAAGCACGTACTGACGGGAAAAATGCAGGGAAGCGGTAATAAATAATAAATTTATTTCAACTTTTAAACCAAAATGAAAAGATTATTCATAGTTCTTTGTTTACTTGTTAACTCTATTATTTTCGCTCAAATAAAAAACTTAAAAATTTACCCAAATTTCAGCGACTGTGTTAATTGTAATAACGGCCTAAACTTTTTAAAAAGCATACCTGAAGATTATCAAGTGACTTTTTTTGTGTCCAATAAACAAAAAGATTACTTGCAATTATTACTCGAATCATACGAACTAAAGCGTAAATACAATATTGTTTATATAAAAGACTTCACTAATTCTTCAAAAAGTCAATGTTCATACTATGATAATAATTTAAAAGTAGATACATTTCCTTTAGTTGATCTCTATAAAAAAGATTATTTGTTTTCAAAGAAAATTTCCTACAATCTCAATGATACGTTAAAAGCTTCTGACCGATGTGATTTTCAAATAACTAAAATCGCTCTAATTTCTACTGATTATCTGCTAAATAGAGTTACATATAACTCATTTATTGAAAAAAAGCAACCCTTAATAATTGAAGGTAAACAATTTAATCCAAGATCCTTTTTTGAATTGGGAAAAATTGACTCCGTTTCCTACTGGAAAAATTTTAACACGCTTAAATATCTTGGAAAGCATTACCCACATATCGATGTTTCGTATTTGAATGATACTTGCCTCTATTTACTTCTTAGTTTTCCTTATCCTGAATTGGATTTAAAGAAGGAGTTACACATTAAAATTAAAGCTTTTATTTACAAGCGGAACTTGAATAATGGGAGCAGAAAATTGTATTACCTATCCGATATTGACCTAAGTTCGAAAATAGGGTCTAAAATTTACATGGATAATTTGATGCCTTTTTATGTTGCTGAAAATAAAATATTTATTTCCGGATACGCGAATGAAGAATATTCTAAAAAATATTGGTATTACGAGAACATATTCGACAAAGACACTTTAAAGTTTACCGGTCAGTTAGTTAAACTACCATTAGATTCAACAACTCATACAAAATTTAAAAAACAAATTGAGGAAACTAACCATCTTGCTAATAAAAGATTTGTTTTCATTAGTGGCATCCCATTTATCTTCAATCATTTAAATGCACAACACCATTTTATTAAAGATTCGTTAGCTTGTAGCAATAATAGTTTTATAAACGATGTTTCAGAGGATAAAACCAATTTATATATACTATCTGTAAAAAACGATCAGGCTAATCTTCATGTTTATAAAAAAGAGAATTACGCACATCTAAAAACTAAAAAAATTCCCTTGACTGAAAATGATATTCCAGCATCTGTAAAATTTAAAGAAGATACCATTTTCATACTAAACAGTAATAAATTCAACTATCGATTAATTAGTATAGAATAATTACAAAAAAAGTACTTTCTTATTGTCTAAGTTAATTTTAACCTCTCCTTCTTTCCAATAAAATCATCATCATCAAACTTAATATCAGGCGCTCGCCGTCTTTCTGACTTACTTCGGCCAGTTTTTCTATTTCGAATTTCCGTCCAAAAAAGGAAGGGATTTTTTTCAGTCTTAAAATAGTAGTATCACCTTGTTTAACCAAATATTTTGGATTGAACAAATAGCCTGTAAAGATTCCTAAAATAGGTATTTCTCCTAATAAACTATCAAACACTTTGGCCCAGGCATTCTCCTCTCGAATAACAAAATCGCTTGTAGAGGAGCCTCCACTAAAAATTTCGTAATGCGCTTTCCAAATAGATGCCCATCCTTTACGCGCCACTTTTCCAACTTCCAAACCATCTTTGTAAAAAGAATAAGTTGCCGAAAAATCTATCCATTTATTGGCCTTCATCACATACTGCAGATTCGTTTGGCTCCTATCCGAGTAAACATTAATTTCGTCTACCAGCTTAAACATTTTTTGTTTTACATATGCCAATGTTTGATTATTGGCATCTAAAGCTTCAAAATCGTTGGCAATGGTTGCAATGTTGAACTTTAAATGTATTGGAAAACTTAATTGATTCATATTTCTATTATTTGTGTTTATTTTTTTCAATTGCTATTCTAACTTTTTCTACAATGCTTAACACGGCAGGGCACACCAGCGTGTTACGATAAGTCAAGTCTAAAATTTGCCGGATGTTTTTTCTGTTTGTGTGAGGGTATTCGCGGCAAGCGGCAGGCCTGTCTTTATAAATGCCGCAATAATTATCTTCTTTTAAAAAAGGACAAGGAGCAGACGTAAAAACAAAATCTCCGTCTTCATCCATCATCAGGTACTTTTTTATAAAGTCCCCGGGCTTAATGCCAATTGATTTAGCTGCCCTTTCAATATCTGTTTGGTAAAAAATAGGAGAAGTTGTTTTACAACAATTGGCACAGGCTAAGCATTCTGTTTTTTCAAACACTTCTGTGTGCGCATGATGAAACAAATCATCTAACTTAAGCCCTCTGCTTGATTTAAGATCTGTTAACAAAGCTTTATTTTGCTTCTTTAACTGATTGGCGCTTTTATTAAACAACTCTAAATTCATCTAAATAAAAAAGGTTGTTTTTGAGACAACCTTTTATAATTACTTGGCTTTTTTTGCGGCTTTTTTAGGTGCAGCTTTTTTTGCTTCAGCTTTCTTAACCGGTTTTTTCTTCTTTTTTGGACGTGTTACGCCAGAAGTACCGATGTGTATTTTACCACGTTTTGTTTTTTTATCTCCTTTTCCCATAAAATATGTTTAAGCCATAAAAGTAAAAAATTATCTTTACCAAACAAAATCTTGAAACAAAGCTTCCATAAACACGAGCGACTTAAAAGCAAAAAACAAATTGAATTTTTGTTTAAAAACGGGAAACATATAACCGCAACACCTATCAAAGTTATTTATTTTATTACCGAAAAAAACAGCATACACACTACTAATAAGGCCATGTTCGTAGTTCCAAAAAAACTTTTTAAGCACGCAAATGATCGTAACAAACTAAAAAGGCGAATGAAAGAAGCTTATAGATTAAATAAACATGAATTAATTGTTCGTTTTGATTCCAAAAATGAAGTTGTTTTACTTTCCTTTATTTACATACAAAAAACACTTGAAAAATATGATCAAGTTTGTTTAGGCGTTACTAAAATAGTGAGCAAGCTTCTCTTAATTTAAATTTGAAGTGTTTCAAAAGCAAAACTTAAAATAGCCATGCGGTTAAAGATTAAATATTTTAAGGGTTTTGTGCTATTCTGATCAATTCTTATTATTAATATCAGTGTTTTTTAACGGTGTACCAATGTAAAACCTTAAAAATCAATTCGTTTAATTGTTCTTTTTTTCGGGTTATGTTAAAAAAACACTATCTTTGCCCTCCAAAATTTTTGAGAATGAATATTACTAAACACGAGATTGATAGCTTAAATGCCGAAATTAAAATTGCCGTTGCTCCGGCCGACTATGAAGGAAAAGTTAACGAAGCTATAAAAAAAGTGCAACGTCAGGCTAGTTTACCGGGTTTCAGACCAGGAAAAGTGCCTACCGGACTGATTAAAAAGCAATATGGTACGCAAATACTGGTAGATGAGATGAATAAGCTTTTGCAAGACACCATTTATAAATACATTGAAGAAAATAATTTGGAGATTCTTGGTAACCCTTTACCAAAAGATCAAACGCCTGTTGATTTTGAAAAGCAAAAAGAATTTGAATTTGTTTATGAAATTGGCTTAGCGCCAAAATTTAATTTACAATTAGATAAGTCTCATTCGTTCAATTACAAAACCGTAAAAATTGATGATGCCCTTGTAGAGAAGTATATTAAGGACGTTCGTAAAAACTATGGCAAACCAGTTAACCCTGAAGTTTCAGGAGAAAAAGACGTGTTATTTGTTGACATTAATGAATTAGATGAAAATAACACGATTAAAGCCGGAGGTATTTTTAAAAGTACCAGCGTGAGTTTTGAAAGACTGACTAATGAAAAGGCTAAGGCTAAAATGCTAGGTCTTAAAAAAGATGATAAATTAGTGATTGACATTAATGAGTTATACGAAACTGCGCTTGATAAAAGTGTGAGTTTAGGAATTGATAAAGAAGTTGCAGAAAACATTCAGTGTAACTTACAATTAACCGTTAAAAACATTGCCAGATTAGATGAAGCGGATTTGGATCAGGAATTATTTGACAAAGTATACGGCGCAGGCAACATTAAAACCGAAGAAGAATTCAGAGAAAAAATTAAGAGCGAATTAGCCTTAATGTTTAAAGCAGATTCTGAACGATTTTTGAAAACAGAAGTGGAGAAAAATTTAGTTGAGTCTCTTAAACTTCAACTACCGGATTCATTCTTAAAGCGTTGGTTAAAAGTTGTAAATGAGAAGCCTATTACTGAAGAAGAATTAGAAAAAGATTATCCAAATTATACAAAAGCCATGCAATGGCGACTGATTGAGAACAAAATCATTAAGGACAATGAAATAAAAGTATCCAACGACGAGGCTATTGAAGAGGCTAAACTGTTTATCCGCTCTGAATACGCTAAATATGGTCAGCAGCCTGATGAAGCAGAGGTAGACAAAATTGCTAAAGATTTGTTAAGTCGTGAAAAAGAGGCACAACGTATATTTGAAAACTTATACTCTAAAAAAGTATTAGAGTTGGTTAAACTAAATTGTACCTTAACAGCCAACGAAGTAAGTTACGACGACTTCTTTAAAAATAATTAAAATGAAAGCCCTCCCTATGCGGAGGGTTTTTTTTGCTTAAACAATTTTAATATCTTTGATTGTTATGAAACTTAGATTATTTTTAGGATTCACGGCTTTGTTACTCTTTATTGGTTGTGATAATGATCCAAAATCTCCGGAATTACCGGTTGAACATCCGGTTGAGACGGTCAAAAAAGCTCCTGCTATTCGTTATAACGTTATTAAAAAATTGTCTCATGACACAAGTTTATTTACGGAAGGCTTGTTTTTTCATGAACAGCAATTATTTGAAAGTACCGGTTCTCCTGATAATTTACCTCAAACCAAATCATTAATTGGTATAGTAGATTTAACCAGCGGCAAATTCACCAAAAAAACAGAAATTGATAGAAATAAATATTTCGGTGAAGGTGCCTGTATCTTAAACAATCAATTGTTTCAGTTAACCTATAAAAACAAAATTGGCTTTATTTATAATGCTAATAACTTTGAACCAAAAGGCCAATTTTCTTATCTAAGCAATGAGGGCTGGGGCTTAACAACCAATGGAAAAGATTTGATTATGAGTGATGGAACCAACATCATCACCTTTCTTAATCCGCAAACCTTCACCATCACGAAGACAATTGACGTGAATGAATACAATGTAGCTATTGATTATGTGAATGAATTAGAGTATGTAAACGGATTTATTTACGCCAACATTTACATGAAAAACGAGATTTTAAAAATTAATGCTGAAACCGGCGATGTTGTTGGACGGATTGATCTAAATCCCCTTTTACAAGAAGCTCAAAAACGTTATCCGTATTCGTTGGAAACAAATGGCATTGCTTACAACTCACAAACCAACACATTTTTAGTAACCGGAAAAATGTGGCCTTACTATTTTGAAATTGAATTACTAAACTAAGGCCTAACGCTCAACAAAGGTGACCTTTTGCACGAAATAATTGGTTTCTCCTTGCCAAAAAAAAGATTTAATTCGCTCCTTGTAATGCAGAATAACTTTTTTACCTTGTTCCTTTTCCAGTTGATTATAAATAGCTTCGCCTTCTACAGAAAATTTAAAAATACTGGCTGGCATTATCGTTCCATCACCCTGGTTCAAGCCACCAACATTTAACTCACCTTCAAATGTTTTGAAAACATACCCCTTCTTACTCACCTTTGTTAACACCCCACTTCTGGTTCCTTCGCTATAAGTCATGCCACAAATAAAAAAGTAAATAAACCAGCCAACAATAAAAACAGTTAAAGAAATAAATACAAACTTCTTTAACTTACTTTTCTTCTTTTGTATATTATTTTGATTGGTTTCCATTGGCTGTGTCTTCATTCTTAGATTTTGGGCGCCACATAACAGCAACAATAATTAGAACAAAACCAGCCAGGCAAACCATTGGTGCCAAGGTAATTCTTTGGAAGCTAAACAGCTCTTCGCCATTAAACACATTAGGGTCTTTGCTGCCACCACCTATCATTAATAAATAGCCCAACAAAACAATTACAGTTCCGGCTATTAATAGTTGATAATTCTTTTTTGAAAAAGTTGTCATCATAATTAAGAAGTAAATATACTGATAAAATAAACATGTTTTAAACCCTTTATATTGCCTGTAAAAAGTTAATTTTTCGTAATATTGTAATTTATATTATGGGAAAAGTTGCATTAGTTACAGGCGTTACCGGTCAGGATGGCGCTTACCTCTCTGAATTGCTTTTAAGTAAAGGCTATGTTGTTCATGGGTTAAAGCGTCGCAGCAGCTTATTTAATACGGATAGAATTGATCATCTTTATCAAGACCAACACGAGAAACATGTTAATTTTAAACTGCATTATGGTGATTTAACAGACAGTACCAATTTGATTAGAATTGTTCAGGAAGTACAACCAGATGAAATTTACAACCTTGCTGCACAGAGTCATGTGAAGGTAAGTTTTGAAACCCCGGAATATACTGCCAATGCTGATGCCATTGGTACCTTAAGAATACTAGAAGCCATTCGCATTTTAGGCTTGGAGAAAAAAACGAGATTTTATCAAGCCTCAACAAGTGAATTATATGGCCTTGTTCAAGAAATTCCGCAAAAAGAAACAACACCTTTTTACCCAAGAAGTCCTTATGGCGTTGCTAAGTTATATGGTTATTGGATTACAAAAAATTACCGTGAAAGCTATGGCATGTATGCATGTAATGGCATTTTATTTAATCATGAAAGTCCTTTACGCGGCGAAACATTTGTGACCAGAAAAATTACCAGAGCGGTTGCAAAAATTAGTTTGGGGTTGCAAGAAAAATTATACATGGGTAACATTGATAGTGAGCGCGATTGGGGACATGCAAAAGATTATGTTGAAGGAATGTGGCGTATGTTACAACAAACTGAAGCGGATGACTTTGTGTTGGCAACAGGTATCAAAATTACAGTAAGAGAATTCATCAACATGGCATTTAAAGAAGTTGGTGTGTCTATAAAATGGGAAGGAAAAGCAGAAAATGAAAAAGGAATTGATAGTGCAACTGGTAAAACCTTAATTGAAATTGATCCAAAATATTATCGCCCCGCAGAAGTAGATTTGTTGGTAGGAGATGCTACCAAAGCCAAAGAAAAGTTAGGCTGGGTTCCAACGTACACAGTTCAAGAACTTTGCAAAGAAATGGTAGCTGCCGATTTGGAATTATTTAAACGAGATAAATACTTATTGGAAGGTGGACATAAAGTATTAAACTATAAAGAATAATTACATACATCCAAAATCTTTCTAGCATCCCATAATTCAATCGAAAATGAATTTAAATTCTAAAATATATGTAGCCGGTCATAAAGGCATGGTTGGTTCTGCTATTCTGAGAAATCTAGAAAAAAGAGGTTATTCCAATTTTATTTTAAAAACAAGCAGTGATTTAGATCTAAGAAATGCACAAGCCGTTGAAAGTTTCTTTAAGGAAGAACAACCGGAGTACGTTTTTTTAGCAGCTGCGAAAGTTGGAGGCATTCATGCAAACAACACTTATAGAGCTGAATTCTTGTACGACAACTTAATGATTCAAAACAACGTAATACACAACGCTTATTTGAATAAAACAAAAAAATTAATGTTTTTAGGATCTTCCTGCATTTATCCCAAATTGGCTCCCCAACCATTAAAAGAAGATTACTTGTTGACAGGTTCATTAGAAGAAACAAACGAACCATATGCCATTGCTAAAATTACAGGCATCAAAATGGTAGAAAATTACAATAGACAATATGGTTGCGATTTTATAAGTGTGATGCCAACCAATATGTATGGCCCTAACGACAACTATAATCTTAATAATTCCCATGTTTTACCTGCATTAATCAGAAAATTTCATGAGGCCAAAGAATCAGGATCACCATTTGTTGAAATGTGGGGAAGCGGTAAACCGCTAAGAGAATTTTTACACGCTGATGATTTGGGCGATGCTTGTGTACACTTGATGTTAAACTACAGCGGCAATAAGCATGTAAACATTGGTTGCGGTTCTGACATCAGCATTAATGACCTTGCCCGTCTAATAAAAGAAGTTATCGGATATAATGGTGAAATAAAAAATGATCTTTCTAAGCCTGATGGAACGCCAAGAAAACTAATGGATGTGAGCTTTTTACACAGTTTAGGATGGCACCATAAAATAGAACTTAAGGAAGGAATAGCCATGGTGTATGAAGACTTTAAAAATAAAACGAATATAAAAGTTTGGTAAATTAATGTTGAAAAAACAACAATATCTGGTTTTATTTCTTTTTCTTAGTTTACTTTCTCCACAAATTAAAGCACAGTATTACACCTTACCAACTGAGTACTTTTTTGATAAGCTAACGCAAAAACATCTGGCAGTGCCAGATTCTTCTATTCACGCCGCAGTAAAACCTTACATCCCCTATTTTAACCAAAAATATGTTTTTGTGGAAGATACTTTTAGGGTGTTTAAATACATTGTTGACGATCCTGCATTAGATGCTTTTTTTATAAAGCATGTTGTTCGTGTGGAACCTGCCAATTATGATTTTAAAATTAGATTGGATCCGATAATTGGTATTGAAACCGGTGCTAACACAGCAACAAGCTCCGTTAACAGACTTTTTACAAATACGCGTGGATTTATTGGAAGTGGTCAAATTGGGAAAAATGTTTATTTTGAAAGTCTTTTTGCAGAAAATCAAGCACAATTACCAAATTATCTGAATGATTATGCTATTGCATCTCAAGTCATACCTGGTCAAGGCAGGTGGAAAAGTTTCAAAACCAACGGTTATGACTTTGCCTATTCAAGCGGCTTTGTAAGTATTCAAACAACAAAAAACACCAATTTACAATTTGGCAACGGGAAACATAAAATAGGACATGGCTACCGAAGTTTATTCTTAAGCGATAATTCATTTAATTATCCGTTTATTCGGTTTACACAACAATGGCTAAAAGGCAGATTACAATACACAACTATTTATGCCTCTTTAATGAATCTTGATTCTGCCTCAAAAAAACCAACTCCTAATGCCGAACGCTTGTATCAAAAGAAGGGTGCATCTTTTCAATATTTAAGTTATAATTTAAATAAGCGAATAAATGTTGGTATTTTCCAAGGATTAATTTGGCAACCGGGAGGCGATCGCAATCAGCAAAATTTAACTTGGGAATTTTATAATCCAATTATTTTGTTTAATACTGCCTACTTTGGAACTTCCAACAAACACACAATTTTAAGTGGCGCAGAATTAAAAATTAAACTATCATCAAAAATTAATATTTATAGTCAATATGTCTTGAACAATCTTAACACTCAGCATGGTGGATTACAAGTTGGCTTAAATGTTTATGATTTATTCAATATTCATAATTTAAGTTTTACTGCTGAATACAATTTCGTAAATCCAAAAACATATAAGGGTACGGTAGGAAAAAATATAGCTGATACTATTATCTTACCTTTCAATAAGCAAATGGGATATAATGCTTATACAAATTACAATCAACCTTTAGCCTATACTCCGTTTAATGGCTCAGAATTAATAGCCTTGATGGATTATAAGAATAAAAGATTCATAGCAACTTTAAAATTAAACAATCTAACGCAATTATCTATAGGAGGAAAGCAACAACTTGTTCAAAATACCAATATTAAAATTGGTTATGTTATCAATCCGGCATATAACTTGAATGTTGCCCTAGGTTTAAACTATCGACATAACAGTTATTCAAGTGAATTAATTAACAATCAATACACTAATTATGTGTATCTTAGCTTCAGAAGTAGTTTGTTTAACTTTTACACCGACTTTTAATGTTACTATTAATACTTGTGTTTTTGACTTCGTTTGTTGTAGTATTATATGCAACACCTGCACTCATAAAAGTTGCAATATTAAAACGACTTATTGATAGTCCTTCAGAAGAAAGAAAAATCCATAAAAGATCTGTACCAACTATTGGCGGCATTATTATTTACGCTGGCACTTTGTTTTCTTTTTCTTTATGGTATAACATTGACAATTTAGTTTATAGTGATGCCATTTTTCAATCAGTTAAAGAATTTCAACTAATTGTCGCATGTAGTTTAATTTTATTCTTTGTTGGTGTAAAAGATGACATCATTGGAACCGCACCTGTTAAAAAATTATTTGCACATATTGTTGTTGCTTTAATTTTGGTTTTGATGGGCAACTTACGAATAACCGGTTTACATGGCATCTTTGGTGTGAATGAAATCCCTTATTGGGGTAGCGTTTTTCTTTCAATTTTTACCTATGTGGTAGTTGTTAATGCTTTTAATTTAATAGATGGTGTTGATGGTTTAGCTGCGGGTATTGGTTTTCTGGCAAGCTGTGTGTTTGGTATTTGGTTTATTTTCGCAAACTATTACCCATATGCTGCGCTTTCTTTTGCATTAGCTGGCGCCTTAGGGGGCTTTTTAATTTTTAATTTTTCCCCGGCCAAAATATTTATGGGAGACAGCGGTTCATTAATTATCGGAATGTTTATTAGCGTAATTGCATTCAAACTTATTGAATTCCCTGTGCAAGACTTAAGTGGTATTTTTGTTTTCTGCAATAAGCCAGTTATAACCATTTCAGCTTTATCTTACCCATTATTGGATACCTTACGGGTATTTATTATCAGGGCTATCAAAGGCCAATCTCCCTTTGCCGCAGATAGAAATCACATTCACCATATGCTGTTAGATTGTGGCTATACTCATTCCAGAACCGTTATAATTATTTACATTTTCACTTTACTAAATGTTTCCATAACCTTTTTATCAGTTTACTTTTATATGGCTACAATTAGTTTATTTACAACTGTACTTTGTTCTCTCATCTTTCTTTTCATTGTTTTAAGGATCCGAAAAACTAAAAAACGCAAAAAATTAAATCATGTTTAAAACCTCTTTAATATTTCTTTTTTGTATCCCTTTTATAGCTCATTGTCAGAACGGTTGGGATTTACAGCAGTGTGTGAAGTATGCTTTAAATCATAACATATCTCTCAAACAGCAACAACTTACTGCTGAAGTTAATAAAAACAATACTTTGCAAAGCAAAGCCAATGTACTCCCGAGCGTTAATTTAGGCGCAGCTCATACTTATAATTTTGGGCAAACCATAGATCGATTTACAAATACTTTCGCTAACACCATGGTATTGTCGCAAAACTTTTATGGTAGCACTAATTTTTTATTATGGAACGGCTTAAGTCAATATAATAATATAAAGGCTAATCAATACAATTACCTAAGCTCTATTGAAAATTTAAAGCAAACCCAAAACGACATCTCTTTAGCCGTTGCAAATGCTTATATTAACCTGGCATTCGCAGACGAGTTAGTTAAAATATCGGAAAATCAAGTAAACATCAGTAAAGAACAATTAGAGCGGACGAAAAAATTGGTAGAAGCCGGCAGCTTAGCAAAAAGTTTTGAATTTGATTTATTAGCACAAGTGGCTAACGATGAATCTAATTTGGTTGGAAGTAAAAATAATTATCAATTGGCTGAACTTAATTTAATTCAGCTTATGAATCTAGACAGCGTAACCAACTTCAAAATAAATTTACCCAATTTAGAAATTGATGCTAATTCCAGCTTATCAACGAATATTAACACCATTTACGAAAATGCTGTAAAAACTCAACCTAACATCAAAAGCGCCAATTACCAGGTTTTAAGTGCTGAGAAAAATCTAGCTTCAGCTAAAGGAAGAATAAGCCCTAGTATTAATTTAAGCGGAAGTATCGGTACTGGTTATTCAGGTCTCGCTAAAGAATTGGCAGGTATTAACACCGGCACCCAAACTATTGGCGTAACAACCAGCGGCGACTTTGTTATAGCACCATCTGCTGAACCAGTTTTTAGAGATAAAAGTTTTTCCTCTCAATTTAAAGATAATGTTAATAAGAGCATAGGAATCAATATTAATATCCCTGTATTTAACGGGCTACAAACCCATACCGCAATCCAAAATGCAAAAATTAGTGCATTAAACTCCAAGCTTTCAAGTGATTTAAGTAAACAAAACTTATACAAAACCATTGTTCAAGCCTACACCAATGCTAAAGCTGCACTGAATAAATATACAGCAAACACCATCAGCCTGAGTGCCGCAAAGGAGAGTTTTAAGTTTGCCGAACAAAAATTTAATGCTGGTGCACTAAGCACATTTGATTTTAACTCAGCAAAAAGTCGTGTTTTTGTAGCTGAAAGTAACTTGATTCAAGCAAAATACGATTACATCTTTAAATTAAAGGTACTTGATTTCTATCAAGGCAAGGAACTTACCTTATAAGTTAAATTATACTTGGTTAATACCTCCAAATAATTTGCTTTACACTTTTTATTTAAAATGCTTCTCTTTTTGTTTTGCTTTTTATCAAATTCTTTTTTGGTTAATTTAATTTGCCCTAAATAAAACTTCATGCCTAAGTTTAATGACCAATTAATTGCATTAATGTACATGTTTGACTGGATAAGAGAATAAACACCATAAGACATCCCACCAATTAAAACAATACTCGCTATTCCCTTTAAAGGTTTGCCAATTGCAACTAAGCCGCTACCGGGTATAACTCCGCTGGAAATCATGTAACCAGTACCGCTCTTAACTTTTTTATTCAATAGGTCATAAAAGCAACTCATACAACTTAAAGTGGAATCTAGCTCAATCATTTTTTTGTAGTACTTTTTGGCTATAATTGAATCATAATTAACATGCACTAAATACCCAAGTAAATTGGAATGAATGCTGAGACTATCAAAATTTAGTCTATAAAGCTTGTAATTTTGAATAGCAGATGAAAAATTAAAATTATCCAAACAAAGCAATGCAGAATTCCAATAATAATTTTTGTTGTAAACCCTGTATCCACCTTTCTCTAACCTTAAATAAGTGTTGTAAGCACTAACTAAATCAGCATTTCTAATTGCAAAATTAAGTTTCTCATGTAATAAACTATCACTTGTTATTTTTGACTTTGCGTTAAAAACCAGTTTTTCAAATAAAAGTAAGCTATCTGATTTAGCAGATTGACTTTTTAAAATAAAATTAGTTGAAACTAAAATAATCGTTATAAAATACTTGTGCCTCATGGAAATAGATGTGCCTTTTTTCTTTTCGTATCATTTTAGTCTCGTTGTATGTACCGTAAATATTGGAAAGATAAAACATTCCGCCAAAACTCATCATGAAAATAGAATATGGATTTTTAATTCCAACTTTTCTGATTGCTTCAGCTGTTTGTATACCATAACCTGTAATAGCTAAAAAATTTATTAAAAATAACTTAGGTCTCCCAATGTACCAACGCCCTAAACCCGGAACGATTGTTGAAAGCAATGCGGCTTTAAGTGGCTTTTTGGCATTACTTTTAACTAAAGGTTGGTAAGAGTCCATGTAGAAATCCATCTTTGCACTGTCGATTTTAGATTTTAATTGGCCTCTCTTAAATACTTTTAATATTTCTCTATCGCAATTGCAAATCGGACTCACCAAAACACTATCAAACCAATTAGTAAAATGCCTATGCTCGTCGTGCCTAAGCCAATATTTAGATAATTCACAACGTAAAATTGTGTCTTTGGTTAATTCCGATATTCTTCGTTTTTGTAGATTATAAACTGAATCTGGTTTATTAACCGCAATAAAATAATCTAACCTTAACAAATTGATACTGTCTTCAGTTGTTTTAACTGCTTTAATATAAAGATCGTATTCCTTCACTAAACCATGCATTTTTAAATGATTTACAAATGCCGCATTTACTTGTCCAATTAACTGAGACTTAAAAACTACAAAAAGAATGGCAACAAGATTATTTTTTAATATAATGTTCATTAATAATCAAGTCGTTTGAGTTAAGGTATAAAGGATGTGTATCGTACTTAACAAATGGCAGGCAACTCATTATCTGGTGTAACCCAATAAATGTACCTTTTAGAAATCCATAATCCCTGATACAAAGTTTGGTAAATTCACTACAGCTGTAATGATAGGCACAAGTAGCTTGAATTTGTTCACTTATAACATTTTGATAAATAAATAATGCACCGGTTCCCAAATAACCAATTGGATTATATTTATATTTTGGTTTTACAAAAATGCGTGTTTTTGGTGTTGGCTTTTCAAAAAACAAACTATCAACAAACTGACTTCTTTGTGCGACTGATTTAAACCATAAGCCACACATAATAACTAAAATAAAGAATGTTTTTTTACCCATAAATTAATCAGCCCATATTTTTGTGCCTTCCGAACAGTTTGTACAAATATCGATTTCTTTTCTGCTTCTTAACAATGAACGTCTGAAATTTTGATAAGGTTCGCTTCTCCAAATCGATTTAAAATTTGAAATGCCAAGTTTACCAATTTGATATTTTGCATCCTTATCAAAGCAACATGGTACAATTTTACCATCCCATGTAATGACACAGCTGGTCCACATCCGCCAACATTGATTAAGCAACTTATTCCTAATTTGATATTTCCCGTTTCTTAAAATATATCTTGAATAGCTTGAATTTTCGGGAATTAAATGATGTGCTTGCTTAAAATCGTAAATTTGAGCCGTTTTGATAGTTAGTTCATCTACACCATACTCCTCAGCCAGCCTCTTAATTTCGGGTATCTGGTGCTCGTTTGTCTTAAAAACTACAAATTGCCATACAATCCATAAATGAGTTGATTTTGTTTTGTTCTTTTCTTTTACAATCAATCTTGTTCCTTCAAGAACCTTCTCCACGTTGCCGCCAACTCGATAATCTTGATAAGTTTCTTGAGTGCTGCCGTCAATAGATATTATTAGTTTATTTAGACCACTCTCAACAATTTCTTTGGCAACTATCTCCGTTATATAATGTGCATTGGTGCTGGTAATAGTGTATATCCGAAATTTACTGGCCATTTTAACCATCTTCAGGAAATCCGGATTTAAAAAGGGTTCGCCTTGAAAATAAAACATTATACTAATCAAATGGCTTTTAAACTGTTGTATTTTTTTCTCAAATTCAACAATACTTAACATACCGATAGGACGAGTAAAAGATCTCAACCCACTTGGACATTGCGGACATCTTAAATTACAACTTGTTGTTGGCTCAATGCTTAATGAAAATGGTAACCCTATTAATACAGGTCTTTTCAACAACTTAGATAGATGAAAACCAATCCATAACCCAATAAAATTTAAAAGTTTAGGAACGCTAAGTTTTTTGAATATTTGTAAATAATGCTGTAACAAAATTTGTGCTATATAAATATACGCTTTAATAAAATATTGTGGTTATTTTTACAGAAAATGTGGCGATTTAGTTTTTACATCACTCTCTTTAGCCTACTATTTGTTGGCTGCGCACAAGTTGTACCTCTAACCGGCGGTAAACGTGATACAACTGCCCCGAAAGTTGTGAATAGTATTCCAAGTAATAAAACAGTTAACTTTTACGGAGATAACATTACAATAAAGTTTGATGAATTTATTCAGTTAAAAGATCTTTCCAACCAATTCATTATCTCTCCTACTTTAAAAACAAAACCAACAGTTCAAAGTATTGGAAAATCACTAATAATAAATTTTAATAAAGAGGAGTTAGTAAAAAACACAACATATCGACTTTTTTTTGGAAATTCAATCGTAGATATGCATGAAGGTAACCCTCTTGAAAAATATGAATTCATTTTTTCTACCGGTAATTATTTAGATAGTTTAACTCAACAAGGTGAAATTTTAGATGCATTATTTAAAGAACCAGAAAGCGATATGATAGTTGGACTATATTCCACGCGATACTTTTCAGACAGTACAATTTATAAAAAAGAGCCAAACTATTATTGTAAAACTAATTCTAATGGACGGTTTAAATTTGCCTTTTTGCCTGATAGTAGCTTTAAACTTGTAGCATTTAATGACAAAAACAAAAATTTAATCTATGATGCTGAACAGGAAAAAATAGCCTTTAAACTGGGTCCTCTAAAACCCGCACTTGATTCTATTGAAACCCTTTACTCTTTTTATGAAGCTCCGCGTAAAACTTTCCTTAAAAAATCTCAGATACTTGGTTATGGTAAAGCGTTATTAATTTTCAACAAACCTGTATCACCAAAAATTACAGCACTTAATTCAGTTAATTTAATCTCTGGTCTCGGTAAGTCCAAATCAGATTCTATTTATGTTTATTTCTGGCCAAATCAAGACTCGTTAAAATTAAAAATCACTGATGAAAAAACACTTTTTCATGATACTATTCGCTTAGTTACAACCGGTTTATCTAAAAAGCAGATTAAATTTCCTATATCAACAAATACAAGCAATCAATTGCTTAAAGTTGGAATGAAACTTCAAATTTTGTTTCCTCAAGCAATTGACACAAATCAATGTTTGATATCAAAACTAATAATTTATCAGAAAAAAGATAGCCTTAAATTGCCAATTGCGTATCAGTATAGGTTTAAAGACCCGATTACCTTAGAAATAAGTGCAAATTTTGATCCGGAAAAAGAATATGTTATAAAAGGAGATACTGCAATTTTTAAAAGTAGAAATGGAATGTTTAATGATTCTTTAAATGCAATGTTTAAATTGCAATCAATTAGTAGTTTAGGTCAAATTAAACTTAATTTATTATTCAACAAAAAACAAAATTACACATTACAGTTAATTAGCTCATCAAATAAGGTTGTGGCTGAAACCAGCGTATTCTTTACTTTAAGCGAAAGCAATAACAAAAGCGTTCTATTCCAAAATATAACTCCAGGAACGTATAAACTGAGAATTATTTTTGATGATGACGAGAACAAAGAATGGTCGACCGGACATTTTTTACAGCAACAACAACCTGAAAGAGTCGAAATTTTTCCGAAAGAATTAAAAGTGATTTCTGATTGGGAAATTGAAGAAGAAGTTGTTTTAAAGAAATAGTTTGTCTTACGCCAAACTAGTGATGCTCCAAAATGCTTATAAATAAAGGCGTTCAGGGTGTTAAAAAGAAATATAAATTAATTAAATAGCAGTTTGTAAAAAAGAAATAAGAAGCTAAATTCCTTAATTAACAATTTCAACATTTTGTTGTTGAAAAAATAACTCCCTAATAATTAGATAAGACTAAAAAATTTATTTACTTCGTATCAACAAATCTCAAAAACAAAAAACATGGCAAAAAAAGCAACAGCTAAAAAAGCTACAGCAAAAAAAGCAGCTCCTAAAAAAGCAGCTAAGAAAACAGCTAAAAAAGCAGCTCCTAAAAAAGCAGCTAAAAAAGCAGCTCCTAAAAAAGCAGCTAAAAAAGCAGCTAAAAAGAAGTAATAAAGACCCCCGCTTAACGGGGGTTTTTTGTTATATCACCTTTATTAAAAGCCTTGTTAACTATAACAAGGCTTTTTTATTGTTACTCTAAAAAAATTATAATAATAGATAAAAAAATAAATTACATTTACATTCATAATAATTAAATTAATCAATATGAAAAAATTACTTTCAATAATTACTGTTGTCGGGACAGCTTTATTTTTTGTGGCTTGCGGAAATAAAGGTAGTGAACAAGAACCTATCGTGGCTCCTGAAGGAATGAACACTTTAGATCTTACGCGTTATGGAAAACAATTTGCCATTTTTGTGCCGGATACTACAAAAGCAAAACTTACTGTAGTTGAACAACAATCGGGCGCATTGGACATTTCAGTAGGAACTAACTTTGCGATTTCAATTAATGAGCAAGCAGCTGATATTGAAATGAAGAAAGCTGATCTCAAAGGAGATGACGTTAATAAACTAAAAGCTTTTTCTGTTGAAGAACCTAACGCTATAATGTGGGAAAGTGAAATTACAAAACCTGAATTCCACTTTTTAATCAACCATAAAATTGGCAATATCGATTATTCAATAGAAGATGTAAAAAGTACAGAAGCAGAGCCTTTTGGTAAGGAAGCTATCCAAAAAATGTTTGATAGCGCTAAAAACATCAAAGAAATTAAAAAACCGGAAGCTTAAAACCAATTTTATTAAAATAAAAAACCCCAGCAAACATTGCCAGGGTTTTTTATTTCAGTCAATACTACTTCTTGAATTATTATTTCAAACTGCCGATCATGTCTTCTGGTTTTACCCATTCACTAAACTGTTCGCTGGTTAATAACCCAAGCTCAACAGATGCCTCGCGTAATGTTTTGTTACCTTTATGTGCGGTTTTAGCAATTTTCGCAGCGTTTTCGTAACCAATATGTGGATTTAAAGCTGTTACCAACATCAAAGAATTTTCCAAGTGTTTTTTGATCTCAGGTAAATTTGCTTCAATTCCATCAGCACATTTTTCTGTAAATGAAACGCAAGCATCACCAATTAATCTTGCAGATTGAAGAACATTTGCTGCAATAACCGGTTTAAATACGTTAAGTTCAAAATGTCCCATTGTTCCACCAATAGTAGCGGCAACATCATTTCCAATTACTTGAGCGCAAACCATGGTTAAAGCCTCAGGCTGTGTTGGATTTACCTTCCCCGGCATAATTGAAGAACCTGGTTCGTTATCCGGGATGATTATTTCACCGATTCCGCAACGAGGTCCTGATGACAACATTCTAATATCATTAGCTATTTTAAATAGCGCAACCGCACTTCTTTTTAATGCACCACTTAACTCAACCATGGCATCATGAGCAGCAAGTGCCTCAAATTTATTTGGCGCTGTTACAAAAGGTAAGCCCGTTAATTCAGCGATTTTCTTTGCAACCAAAACATCATAACCTTTTGGTGTATTCAATCCTGTGCCAACAGCTGTTCCGCCTAATGCTAATTCTTTAACGGCTTCTAATGCATTATTCAAGGCCCTAACACTCATATCGATTTGTTGAACATAACCACTAAACTCTTGTCCCAGTGAAAGAGGAGTTGCATCCATAAAATGAGTACGGCCGGTTTTGATAATTGATTCAAATGCTTTAGCTTTTTTATTTAAGCTCTCGCGTAAGCCCATCATTCCGGGAATAGTTATTTCAACTACTTGCTTATATGCTGCAATGTGCATAGCGGTTGGGTAAGTATCGTTTGAAGATTGAGATTTATTTACATCATCATTCGGATGAAGAACTTTTTTTTCATCACTTAATGAACCACCATTTAAAACGTGTGCACGATATGCAATCACCTCATTGGCATTCATATTACTTTGTGTGCCAGAGCCTGTTTGCCAAATCACCAAAGGAAACTGATCATCTAATTTTTTAGCGATTACTTCATCACAAACTTTAGCAATTAACTCTGCTTTGTCTTTTGCTAATACACCTAGTTCATGATTAGCTATGGCAGCAGCTTTTTTCAAGTAACCAAAAGCATAAATAATTTCTTTTGGCATACTTCCTTCAGGACCAATTTTAAAATTGTTTCTACTGCGCTCTGTTTGAGCTCCCCAGTATACATTGGCAGGTACTTGCACCTCGCCCATAGTGTCTTTTTCAATTCTGTATTGCATAATTTAGGTATTAGTTGTTTTCTTTTTTACAGGTATCATTATTCGTGTTAGCCATTTATTTGGATTCTTTTCTAACATGGCATCGGTTACGTAAAATTCTCTCATTGGCCCGTTAGTTTGGAGATGTTGTTGTTTTATATAAGCTCTTAAATTGGCATACCCACGATATAAGTAATTATAAGTGCCATAATAATTATAAATTGCCATTTCACCTGCACTTAAAGCTACCATTTTTGATCGTTTAGGATTTTTCTTAGCTACACTTTTTATTGGTATAACGCATTCAAACACGTAATTTGACGTGTCATTGTTATATGAAATACAACCAGGAGCGCCTCCAATTTCAGCACCGCATTCTTTGATTTCAGTTTGTAAAATTGCATAATCTCTTGACATCACAAATGGCGCATCCTTAAAACTACAAGAATCCAAAATGGTAAAAACTAACATTTCAGGAACCTCAAATATGCCAATTACACCAGCTGAATCACTATAAGTTGTAAATTGTGATGCAGGTAAAACACTATCTTGTTTTATAGTTGAAAGACTGTCCGTTATTTCTGATACTTTGTCGTTATTAACTGGAGTTTGATTGGTGCAAGCAACAAAAATTACTAATAGGAATATAAAAAAGTTACATTTCATTAATTTGTTTTACCGGGATAAACCTTCAAAGCTTCTGCCAAACACAGCATTGCATTATTCAAGTCTTGTAAATTCAAAATATAGGCAATCCGCACTTCGTTAAGTCCGGCTCCGGGTGTAGAATAAAATCCGGTTGCAGGAGCAAGCATTACTGTTTGTTGATTGTAACTAAATTCTTCTAATAACCATTGGCAAAATTTATCGGCATTGTCAATAGGTAATTTTGCTATACAGTAAAATGCACCGCTTGGTTTTGGACAAAATACCCCTTGGATTTTATTAAGAGCATCAATAACAAAATTTCTTCTGGCTACATATTCGTTTTTTACCTCCTCAAAATAACTCTTTGGTGTATCCAACGCAGCCTCAGCACCAATTTGCCCATAGCTGGGCGGACTCAATCTTGCCTGTGCAAATTTTAAAGCCGCTTGCATTACTTCTTTATTTTTAGAAATCATAGCGCCAATTCTTGCACCACAAGCACTATAACGTTTACTGATTGAATCGAGCAAAACAACATTTTGTTCAATACCTTCTAAATGCATTACACTTATATAATCTTTACCATCGTAACAAAACTCTCTATAAACTTCATCACTCAACAAATACAAATCGTGTTTTTTAACAAGTTCCTTAAGCGCCTCAAGCTCCTCTCTTGTGTATAGATAGCCTGTTGGATTGCCCGGATTACAAATCATAATCCCTTTTGTTTTACTCGAAATCACCTTTTCAAATTCTGAAATTGGGGGTAAAGCAAAACCACTATCAATATAACTTCTGATCGGAACAACTTTTACATCAGCAGCCATGCTAAATCCGTTATAGTTAGCATAAAATGGTTCTGGTATAATAATTTCATCTCCGGGATTAAAGCAGGTCATCATTGCAATTTCAATAGCCTCACTTCCTCCGCAAGTAATTATAATTTCAGATGCGTCTAAATGAATTTGATGCTCCTTATAATAACCACACAGTTTTTTTCTGTAGCTTTCATTACCGGCACTATGACTATATTCTAATACTTTAACATCCGCATTTTTTACAGCATTAATAAATGTTGTTGGGGTTTCAATATCCGGCTGTCCAATATTTAAATGGTAAATTTTTGTTCCACGCTTTTTTGCGGCTTCAGCAAATGGCACCAATTTACGAATTGGAGACGCTGGCATCTTATTAGCTTTTGATGAAATAACTGGCATAATTTTAAGCTCTAAAGATACTACTTAATTAGTATTTGGCTTAAAAAAGTAGCAAATTTTAAGTGAGTTTAAAAATTAAACTTATCTTTATGGTGATGTTTATTTATAATGTAACAGTCAATATTTCCGACGATGTTCATACCGATTGGTTAAATTGGATGAGACAAACACACATCCCTGATGTAATGAAAACAGGTTGTTTTATTGATAACCGTTTAGTTAAAGTTTTGTATGTTGAGGATGAAGGACATACCTACTCAATACAATACACTTTTTTGGAAATGGAAGATATCGAAAGATACAACAAACATTTTGCTCCACAATTGCAAGCTGAACATGCGGCTAAATATAAAGATAAATATGCGGCATTTAGAACATTGCTTCAAATAATTGACTAACTTATTTAGCAACTATTACAAACACATCCTCGTTGTCTGCCTTCATAAGGTATTTTTCTCTTGCAAAGGTTTCCAGCTCATTTAGGTTGGTCTTTAATTGACTGATTTGCGTGCTATCGCTTTGGATTTCGCTTAGATAATAATTTTTTTCTTTTTTTAATTCTTTACACTTGTTAATCAAATCAATTTGTGTGAAAAAATCATTTTTGTCAAAAAATAGTATCCAGATAAAGACCGCAATGATCGTTAAAAAATACTTATTTTTTATGACCTTTAAAATTATCATGTACCTTTAATTGAATCTAAATTTAAGGTTGATTTGTTTAAATTTGAAAAATTATTAAAAAGGTTATTAAATATTTAGTGTTAGTTATTTCTGTTTTGCTTTATGCCTCCTTAAGCGCTCAATCTTTTAAACAACTGCAGCTAAAAAACAACAGGGTTAAAACAGCGTACCAAAAGCATTGGTCAGGACTTAAAAAAGAAATTAATCAACTTAAAATCGATACAACGAATTTTTTTGTTTATTTGAGGGCTTTTAAGCAAGAAGGTCAATTAGAAATTTGGCTCAGAAGTAAAAAGGAAAAAACCTACGCTTTATTCAAAGTATTTCCTATTTGTAGTAGTAGTGGTGAATTAGGCCCTAAAAAAAAAGAAGGAGATGGCCAAGTGCCTGAAGGTTTCTATACAATCTCTGCTTTTAATCCTAACAGCAGCTATCATCTATCCCTTAAAGTTAACTATCCAAATAAAGCAGATGTTTATTTGAACAAACCTCCGCTAGGCGGAGACATTATGATTCATGGTAAATGTGTTACTATCGGCTGTATTCCTATCCAAGACGATCCTATAGAACAGTTATACACTTTATGTATTGAAGCTCAAGCGAATGGTAATTTAATAAACATAGATGTTTTTCCATTTAAGTTTACTGACAAAAACAAACTAAGTGAAAATTTAAGGAACAAAGATCAATCCTTAATTCGTTTTTGGAATAACTTATTCTTATGTGGCAATTTTTTTGAAAAAGAAAAGCAATTAAAACCTATAAAAATTAATGAAAAAGGCGAATATTATCTTCCTTAAATTCTTGGCATTAGTTTCAATTTTTTATGCCGGATGTATCAAAAACAACGAAGGAGGATTAAATACAATTTCTGCGCAATACATAGTTGAAGAAGATACCATGGCATCTATTTTATGCGAAATGGCCTTAACAGAAAGTGCTTTAAATCAAAATATTCAAAATTACAGTGCAGCAAAATTCGATTCAGTATATAATTTTAATGCGTTGATAAGCCATAATGTGAGCAAAGAGCGCTTTGATTCTACTTTGTATTATTACAGCAAGCACCCTGAGGATTATAAAACTCTTTATGAGCAGGTGCTGGAAAAACTTAATCAAAAAAAATAAGCAAGTATTATCTTTTAAAGAAAAAATAAACGGCTCCAATTAAAAATAAAAATCCTACAAAATGATTCCACTTCAATGATTCTGTTTTGAAAAAAACGAGTGTGAAAATAACAAAAACACTAATTGATATTGCCTCTTGAATTAATTTTAACTGCCACATACTAAAAGGTCCACCGTGACTCGCGGCGCCAATTCTATTGGCCGGTACCATTAACATATACTCCATTAAGGCTATTCCCCAACTAATAAAAACTGTTGACAGCATTCCTGCATTTTTTAACCAGGATATATCTTTAAACTTAAGATGTCCATACCAAGCAATCGTCATAAAGGTGTTAGAAGCGATCAAAAGCCCTATTGTTGCCAAATGCCTATACATGAGGTATGCCGGTGTATTTACTAAATAATTTAATTGAAAGTGCTAATAATATTATTCCAAAAACTTTTTTCAAAATTGCAATACCCCCTGCACCTAGAAGCTTTTCAATCTTATATAAATATTTTAATACAACATAAACAATCAAAACATTAATAATAATAGCGATGATAATTGATAGTAAATTATATTCGGCTCGAATAGATAGTAAAGTAGTTAAAGTGCCTGTGCCGGCAATTAAAGGGAATGCAAGAGGTACAACGCTTGCAGTAGCAGGTAAAGTATCTTTACTAATTTGAATACCTAAGATCATTTCCATAGCAACTATAAAAATCAAAATTGAACCGGCAATTGCAAAATGACCAATTTCAATCCCTATGATATCTAAAATAGACTGCCCTAAAAATAAAAATACGATCATGATGCCGAAAGAAACCCAGCTGGCCTTTGCGGCATTAAGATAGCCGGTTTTCTGCTTTAAATTAATGATTACCGGTATTGACCCAATTATATCTATCACAGCAAACAACACCATTGTAACTTTAAGTATTTCAACAATGTCAAATTTTAAAGAATTCATGTTGCAAAAATAACACAGATTTTAACAGGATTTTAGCGCTTTTTGTTTCCGATATTAATTTTTTTCAATATTTTTAGTTATTAATATCAAGAAGATGGAAAAGAGATTTAAATTTAAATCATTACTAACCTTTTGTAACAACGAATGGATGGCTAATAATGCAAAACGTTATAGAATTGCATTTGATAAAGATGAGGTTGACTATGTAAGAGTTGAACTAGCTTTATATAATAAACTTTTTGATGAAGAAGATTGGAAAGGTAAAGTTAATTTAAAGTGCTATAATAAAAATGATAAAAAATTAATTTGCGACAGAGAGCTGCAAATTGATGTGAAAAAAGAAGAAAATGTCTTTTTCTTAAGAGATGGCTGGGGCGTTGAAAACAAAGGCGGTTTCTGGCAAAAAGGCGATTATTATTGGGAAGCATTTATTGATGGGGTTAAAATAGGCGAATCAAATTTTTTCATTAATGACGTAGGTTTAGTCACAAATTCTTACAATCCTTATCTGGCCATTACAGGTATAAAATTATATAATGGCGATTATGATGGTTGGAATCAAACCAATAAAAAATACCTTAAAACGTTTAACAAAAAAACAGCACAATATGTTTGGGCAGAAATAACTTACAAGGTATTAACTAACTCTGAATTTCATTTTGAATTCTTTTTAAACTTTCATGATGATGCTGGTTTGCAAAAGGCTTCCATACAAGAGACAGGCTACATGGATGCTAATAAAAAAGATACAACCTACACTTTCAACCGCGCCTGGGGAAGCAACACACCGGGGATTTGGACCGATGATAAATATCTTGTTGAAATTGTTTTTAATGATGTTTTAATCGGCGCAACTTCCTTCACTTGTGCTAACGAAGAGGTGGAAGGTGAAACACAGTTAATTACTAATTTTGAAGAAGCCTTGGCCGCAGGAGTAAATACCAATACAAATACCTCAAGCAATAACGATACCGAAAACTCAAAAACATTAGAAGAGTTACTTCAGGAATTGGATGCCTTAATAGGTTTAGATGGAGTTAAAAAATCTATCAGAGAAAATATTACCTATTTAAACTTCACCAAACTGCGTAATGAAAAAGGATTTGAGGATAAAAACAAAATTTCATTACACAGTATTTTTACAGGCAACCCCGGTACAGGAAAAACAACAGTGGTGAAAATGCTTGGTAAAATTTATCAGAAAATGGGACTCCTCACAAAAGGCCATGTAGTAGAAGTTGATCGTGTGGCTTTGGTTGGTGAATACATTGGACAAACTGCACCTAAAACCAAAAAAGCAATAGACAGTGCCAGAGGCGGTATTTTATTTATTGATGAAGCATATGCCCTTGCCCGTGCAGATGACGATAGCAAAGATTTTGGAAAAGAAGTAGTTGAAATTTTACTGAAAGAAATGAGTGATGGTCCGGGCGATATTGCCATTATTGGTGCCGGTTATCCTAAACAAATGAAAAAATTCATCGAAAGTAATCCGGGTTTAAAATCACGTTTTTCACAGTATTTCGAATTTGAAGATTACTTGCCGGAAGAACTATATCAAATTGCATTGTTTGCTGCTAAAAACAAACAAATAACTTTTACAACGGATGCAGATCATTACTTAAAAGAACATTTAACGGAAGCCTACCGCAAAAGAGATGATCATTTTGGAAATGCCCGATTTGTTCATGCTGTTGTGGAAGAAGCTAAACACGACATGGGGCTCCGCCTGATGAAATCAGCAAATTTGAACGAACTAACCAAAGAAGAATTATCAACCATTACTATTGAAGATATTCAAAGTGTGTTTTTAGCTGAACAAAAGAAAAAACTAAAATTAACCATCAACGATAAACAGCTTAATGAAGCCCTAGGTGAATTAAATGAATTGATAGGCATGGATAAGATTAAACAAGACATTAATGAACTTGTTAAACTAATCCGTTTTTATAACGAAGTTGGTAAAGATGTGGTTAACAAATTTTCGTTGCACTCTGTTTTCACAGGCAATCCCGGCACCGGAAAAACAACCCTTGCACGTATTATTGCAAAGATATACAAAGCCCTAGGATTACTAGAGAGAGGACATGTTGTTGAAGTTGACAGAGAAGGATTGGTTGCAGGTTACACAGGACAAACCGCTATTAAAACCGCTGATAGAATTGAAGATGCCATGGGTGGTATTTTATTTATTGATGAAGCATACGCCCTAGCAAGTAAAGGAGGTAATGATGGTTTTGGGCAAGAAGCCATTCAAGTTATTTTGAAACGCATGGAAGACCAACGCGGTAAATTTGGAATCATTGTGGCGGGTTATCCTCAAAACATGCACGAATTCATCGAAAGTAATCCCGGTTTTAAATCACGTTTTGATAAAACTTTTGCTTTTGAAGATTACCAACCTGAACAATTATGGTTAATAGCAAAAGCATTGTTACAAAAAGAAGGTATTACGGCGGATGCAACAACAGAAACCTACTTAAAAAATTACCTCAACGACTTGTATACAAGCAGAGATAAATTTTTTGGAAATGCCCGCACTGTAAGACAAATTATTGGTGATGTGATCATGAAACAAAATCTTCGATTAGCTTCTTTGCCTGCTGACCAGCGAAAGGCATCTGATTTAGGTAGCTTAACCATTTCAGATGTACAACACTTGGTTACCCATCATACCTCTACTAAATCAAATTTAGGTTTTAAATTTGGTAGCTAATGCCGAAAGTTCTTATTCTTTGCGCTCACCGCCCTAATCGTTCTCCAAGCCAGAGATACAGATTTGAACAGTATTTAAGTTTTCTAACCAAAAATGGTTTTAATTTTACTTGGTCCTATTTGTTAAACGAAAAAGACGATAAGGTTTTTTATTCACAAGGACGTTTACTCTCAAAAGTACTCATCCTGATTAAAACCATTTTTATGAGGTTTGCCGACTGTAGAAGGTTCAATGATTTCGACATTGTTTTTATACAACGAGAAGCTCACTTTTTCGGAACTTCTTATTTTGAGCGTAAGGCATATAAGAGTCGTTGCAAGATTATTTTTGATTTTGATGACAGTATCTGGCTTAACGATGCAAGCCCACAAAATAAATTCTTTGGTTTTTTAAAAGGAGCTGATAAGTTTTATTCTAACATAGCCAATGCGCATTTAGTGATTGCCGGTAATGACTATTTGCAAGCTGAAGCCAATAAAACAAATGTAAACACAATTGTAATTCCAACAACGGTTGACACTTCGATTTTATATCCCATTCCAAGCGTAAAAAACAAAAACATTATAACGATTGGTTGGAGCGGAAGTGTCAGTACTTTGGTTCATTTTGAAACCATTATTCCTGTATTAAAAAAACTGAAGCAAGTATACGGCCCAAAGCTCCGCATCGGTATCATTTCTCAATCTAAGTACCAGCATCCTGACCTAGATATTGATTGCCAAATTTGGTCTGCGGAAGAAGAAAATAAATTGTTGAATAACTTTGATATTGGCATCATGCCCTTACCGGACAACGAATGGACAAGAGGTAAATGTGGATTAAAAGGTCTCACCTATATGGCTTGTGCAATTCCAACAGTAATGAGCCCGGTTGGCGTGAATAAAGACATTATAAAAGATGGCGTGAATGGTTTTTTATGTAAAACAGAACAAGAATGGATATCTGTTTTAAGTAAACTTATTGAAGATGAAAATCTGCGAGAAAAGATAGGAAAACTTGGTTTACAAACTGTACAAAATAATTATTCAACGTATGCAAACAACACACTATACTTCAGTGCTTTTAATAGCGTATTAACCAATGGTTGAAAATTCACTTAATAATTACTTCTTAAATTTGCCAGAAGCAGAGCAACAATGTTTTTTATACTTGAGAGATTATTTAAAAAATTATCACAAAGAAATAACTGAACACCTTAAATTCAACGTTCCATTTTACTTTTATAAAAATAAGTGGCTTTGTTATATTACCTTCCACGCAAAAACCAAAAGATCTTACATTGGTTTTATTGACGGCAAATTTTTAAAAAACAATAAGCTAGAATTTAAAGGCCGTACCTTAGTTAAACAGTACACAATTGAGGTTAATAAGGATTTAAACTTACAAGAACTAAGGGCGATTTTAGATGAGGCCATTGCCTATAAGGATAAAAAATTGAAAAAATCGCTCTAAATATGAAGTTAAAGTGTTAAAAATCGATTGTTTTAACTATTTCTTAATTTTTAGTTTAGCATTTTTAAGAAAATAGTGTATATTTTTGTTGGGTGTGTTAAATGATATCCTACAGGGTGGCTCCCGAAACCATTTAACCGTAAATTAAATTGATTAAGTTTTGAAAAAGGTTTACCTATTCTTGATCTTTTTTTCATTCAACTTAGTAGGCTTTTCACAAATTTCGGTCTCTGGATGTACTCTTAATGGAGGTATGAGCTTAGGTTCGCTATGTCCAAGTGGCTGTCTTGCAGGATGCAATTTAACCGCATATAATTTTTTTGGAACCCCGCAATGTAATGGAACCGGTATTACCGGCTCATGTGCCTCACAAGTAATTTCTACAACATTCAATTTACCGGCAGGTTGTGTTGCTACTGGTACTGTAGAATTTAGGGTTAGGGGTGTTTGTACCTCCTCTGGTGCAGATGCAGGCGATAACTTAACAGTTACTGGCATTGGAGGAACCTCAACAGGTTTACCATATAATGTTACTGGGGCTAGTAATGCAAATTTAGTCTGTACATTTACAAAAACAGGTGGCAATTTAACTATCCAATTAACAGCCGATAGAAGAGATGAGATTGCTACTTGGACTATAACTTTATCCGGCACCTGTGGTCCGGCTTGCAGCTCCGTGCTGCCAATCACTTTAAGTGATTTTTATGCTACACATACCGAAGAAGGCATTGCTCTAAAATGGTTAGTAGAAAGTGAAAGAGACGTGAGTCATTATTTAATTGAAAGAAGTAACGATGCTGAGAACTGGTTCTCTATAAAACAGATTGAAAGTATCTCCTCCACTGCAGGTAATTCTAACTTAATTTATCAGGCTTTGGATGACGCTCCAATAAAAGGTAATAATTATTATAGGCTTGTAACTATTAATTCGGACGGCACAAAAGAAATCAGTAAAATCATTTCTGTTTTTTTTCAAAGGCAATCAATGGATGATTTCAACATAAGTCAAACAGAAAAGGAAGTTTTTATCCACTTAAAAAATAGGGCTATTCAGGAATTAATTATTGCATCAATACAAGGCGCTGTAATTAAACGTATTTCAACAGGTACAAATACTTTTTTTGTTTTACCCAAAGAAGAATTTGCTGCCGGTCTTTATTTAATCTGGAGTCCTAATCGCTCCAAAACGGCGACCAAAAAATTAGTGATACACAAGTAAGCCAACAGATTTAAAATCTGTTGGCTTACTTAAATCCAGACTAAAACAAATTAACTATTTGCTAATCTCTGCTATTTTTTTTCTTCCTTGGTGGTAATGTTAATGCCGTGTTTGTCTATTTTCACATCTGCATCGTTATCCTTTACTTTTATACCATCCTTATCAATTTTTACGCTGGTATTTTTATCATCAATTTTAATTTCTTTACCATTAATAATTAATTTTCCGTTTTCGTTGCGCTCGTCGTAATCACCTTCATCATCTGTGTCAATGCCTGCACAATCAATACACCTTAGTCCCTTCTCTCCCATATACCATCTACGATTAATCATATCGCCATCCCAAGTATTGGTAACATTATCCACGTTATCCAACAAACCTCTCAAGCTTTTGTCTAACACAATAACTTTTCCTTTTGGTAATTTTATTTTCACATCAACATCTTGTGCTCTGAATTTCTCGCCGGCTTTTACTGTGAAAATCTGATCCAATATTAACTCATTACCGATTTGTTTTAGTTGAAATTGAATGTTTTTTGCATTATTGTTCGCGATTTGTTTGCTTTCACCTTGTGAGTTATAATATACAACTACTTCAATACTATC
>B570J29032_109959564_pt1 | contig 33263 bp, 20 predicted proteins | sample LakMenEpi16Nov12_FD_29032 | JGI IMG/M metagenome (IMG submission 29032) | reverse complement strand
GCTCCAAGTTGTAATTTCACCGCCATCAACAATTAATTGTGCCCCTTTTTCTACAATAATTCTTCCTTCGCGCGCCATGTTGATTTTGCAAGTAACTTTTAAAGTATTACCAGATTTAACCACAATGTCTTCATACATTTGAATGTCGAAGTCCCAAGTTTCGTTAGAGTTTATATTTACGACATTTACATGATCACTAATTAGGTCTTTAACATATTGCCTTGTAGAGGCTAATGATAAAACCCTTCTCCTTCTACCCATTTGTAGAGGAGACATCCACTTATTATCTTGTCCTGACATTACATTGTTATCACAATTGTTGCTAGGAGTAAAATTATTACCACATGTTGGAGAATAACACGTACCCCATACATTACTAGATGAACAGAATGGATTATTTTGCAGAAAAACGTCACTTAAAAAATCTGGGTGGTTTGGGTCAAGATATTCATCTTCATATTTATGCCGCCACCCCATTAAATGACCTATTTCATGCAATATATGTTCATTAGCATACCAATCCCCTGCGGTTTGACCCAGAGTAGTTAATACACCTTGTGGTGCAGAAAAATCTAAATCACCACCAATACTTGTAGCTATTCCCGCATAGCCTAAGGCACCTTGAGTAAAGAAAATTGGGAGTGCATCACTCAACCTGGTTGGGTCGACATTATTATCAACAAAATTGGTTTTCACATAATTATAAAACGTTCCAAACTGAGTTGCTTTAAACATAATGTCATCATAATAGAAATAGATTCCAACGCACTCATATTCAACCCTAGAATCAGATATATGAGGTGGAAAATTAGGAAACGTATAGCCTAATCTTGCAGCAGAATAGCGGGAATAAAATTTAACGGCACCATTAATACTATTTAATCTTGCAAGATCAGTTGCATTATTTTTATAAGCAAATGAAGTTTGTGAAGTAGTATCAAAGATATGCAATGCATATTTAACAGTAATGATGGGTTGCGTGTTATTTGGAACGTAATTCGATTGCTTACCCCATCGTGTATTGTAAGCAACAGAATTGTATGTGCAGTTGGGTGGTTGATTTGTATTGTTACTTGAACTACTATTAGCAGTGTTACCACAAATCCAAGCAGGCTGAGCAAGTAAAACGCTCGGTAAACTAAGAATTAGAAAATAAAGGCAAAATAATTTTGTTTTCATAATTGTTTTTAGTTTCCAAGGCCCTTTAGAAACTTTTTAGTTTTTTAAAATTAGGCGTGAACCTTTGCTGAACATTCTAACTTAAAGTGGGCACCTCGAAGAGCCTTACAAGATTAAAAGGAACAGGCAAAAGAACAAGCCGTTTGGCGTGTTGCTTTATTCTGCCCTTCTGCTTGTAAAGTTTTCGAGGTTTTACTTTAACAGAAGAACTTTAAGCAACGCTTAATATCTTTTAGTAACAATTTACTTAAACAAATATATAATATTATTTGAAAAGTACAAATTTTGTTAAATGAAATTTTGATTAATGTTTAAGCTGTGTATTAAAAATGAAACCTTTATTCGTCTGTTATGATTAATTCTTGTAAGTAATTTCAAATGAAATCGTCTATTAATTTATGAGAGACCGTTTAGTAATTTGTTTAGTAATTTTTAATTTTCTAAACTTCCAATCACAAACCATCCGTTGGCAGGCCTGGGGTGATGCAGCTTTTAAAGCTGCTAAAGAAAGTAAAAAACCAATTTTTTTAGATGTAGGCACCGAGTGGTGCACTGCTTGTAATTTGATGGAAGAAAAAACCTATACAGATGCAGGTGTTATTAAATTATTAAACGAGCGGTTCATTTGCATTAAGGCCGATGCTGAAGCTCAACCTGATGTGGGGTCGCGGTTTTTAGAGTGGGGCTGGCCGGCTTTGATATTTTTAGATTGCAACGGCCATCAATTAATGGCCTTGCAAGGAAACAGACAGCCGGTTGTTTTTACAAAAATTCTGAATACGTTTTTAACCAATTATGCCAAAGGAAAATTAACAGCCAATAAAAAAGATTATTATGTTGTAGAAAATAAAGAAAATTTACCCCTAAAACAACTGCTTAATAAAGCTGATAAGCAATTAAATTCTTATTATGATTCTGTTTACTACGGTTGGGGTTTTAATTTAAAGATTCCATTATATCAACCCATTGAATATAGTTTTTGGCAGGCCAATGTAAATGGAAATAAAGTAAGCTTTAATAAGGCCATTCAATCTTTAAACAAATATGCAAAAACCAGTGATCGTGTTTGTGGCGGTGTTTACTTTGGTTGCACCAGTGAAGGCGACTGGGAAGGTGCACAACCGGAGAAAAGAGCAGAATATCAGGGAGGTGTTTTAAATAATTATGCCGAAGCCTACGCAGCAACCAAAGATGAAAAATGGCTGTTCGAAGCAAACTTGTTAAAAAATTACTTATTAAAGTACCTTTTACACAAACCGGATAGTTTGTTTTACAATAGTCAGGAAGAATATGTTGATTTAAGAGATTTATCTAAAACAATTGAGCCGGAAAAATATTTTACCTTGTCTGAAAGTGAACGTTTAAAATATGGCGAGCCACCAATAGATAAAACGCTTTATACAGATATTAATTTTAGAATAGTTAGGGCTTTTTTAAAATTATACGCAGTTACAGGAGATTCAAGTAATTTAAAAATTGCCAACAGCGTTGCTAAAAGCGTATTTAACAACGCATATTTAAAGTCGGGCTGGTATAAAAACGTTATTAAAAATTTGAATAAAACAACACGTATGCGAAACTTGCCAAGTGATAGTACCCAACAGAACATAGTCTATTTAAAAGCGCAGGGGCAAGCGGCTTTGGCGATGTTGGATTTATATCAGTTTACGGCGGATAGCTTTTGGTTAGAAAAATGTAAACAATTAAGAAAGGTAGTAATTGAAAAATTGTACGACAAAGCGTACGGGGGTTTTTATTCAACCAACTTGATGCCGGTAAGTTTGGGCGGTAAAAAAACTACCACAAAGGTTGTGTATGAAAATGCTTTGTTTGTTCGATTCTTAATAGAGTTAGGCGATATTACAGATTCTAATGAAGATGAACAGCTTATTACAGAAACATTAAACGCAGTTGGCACAGATAAATTATTGCAAAATGAAGAACGTTTAATAGCTGATTTTAATCTTGCAGTAAACAAAGCCCTTAACCATCATTTGATTTTTACGGTAGTTTCAACGGATTTTAATTCGCCCGAAACGATGCAACTAATGAAGATGGTTACTTCGTATTATCATCCGCAAAAGTTAATGAAATTAGAAACCCCAGGCCATTACCCAGACCTTGGAAAACCAAGTTTATTTGTATGTAATCAAAATTTATGCTCAAACCCATTGCAATTAAATGCAAGTTTAGAAAAACAAATAACAGCATTTATTATGAAGCAAAGTTCATCCAATAAAGATTAAAAAAGAAAGCTATTCGAAAGTAACACTCTTTTAGTTAGCAGCATCTAAAGAAAATGTAAACTTGGTCCCTTTGCCAAGCTCGCTTTCAACAACTATGGTTTTGTTATGTGCATCAATAATGTGTTTAACAATAGCCAACCCCAAACCGGTACCTCCTTGTTCACGACTACGACCTTTATCGACTCTGTAAAAACGTTCGAACAAACGCGGTAAATGAATGGATTCTATTCCGGCTCCGTTATCTTTTACCTCTACCAGCACATCGTTGTTTAAAAAGTTGAACTCTATGGTTGTTTTCCCATTTTCTTTACCGTATTTAACACTGTTTGTAATTAAATTTACCAGCACCTGCCTAATTCTATATTTATCGGCATTTACCATAATTGGCTTGTCATATTTTTTGGCAAGCTCCAAACGAATATTTTTTTTGGAGGCCTGCATTTCTAAAGCAGCATAGATTTCCTTTGTTAATTGGGCTATGTCAAAAGGGTCAATATCAAGAATTAGTTCACCTGTTTCTAATTGCGTAATCGTTTCTAAATCATCTATAATATGAATTAAACGATCTGTACTTTTTTCAACACGCTTAAGATAATTCATATTAATCTCTTCGTCTTCTAAGCCGCCGTTGATAAGTGTATCTACATAACCCTGAATGTTAAAAACAGGTGTTTTTAATTCGTGAGAAACGTTGCCTAAATATTCTTTTCGATAACTATCTAAATTATTGTAATAAGCAATTTCTTTTTCTCTTAACTCAATAATATCATCCACGCGTTTATTGAGAGTATTTAAGGCATCTGGTTCTTCTAACTGATCATAACTTTGGGGTAATTCCTTAATAAATAACCTTTGTTTGATGCGTTCGTTTAATGCAGTTATTAAATGACTGACTTTTGAAAAATAAAGATAGTACATCAAAGCAAAAAGAACTAAAAAGCATAAAAACAATACAAGTAAATAAAGAGCAAATTCAAACGGTTTATTAAACATTGAGTCAAGTATGATTAAGCCAACTGTAATAAAAACAGATCCAACGCTGCTATATTTAAATAATAAATTACTAATGTTAGGACTACTCATGCGTATCAAAGTTAAACAATCTTTCAAATTCTTCTAATAAAACTTAATAGGTAAAACAAAAAACATGTTTATCTTTGTTATTAATTATGACGATAGCGTTATATGCCCGATCTACCGCTGATAATGGTACGGAATACATTCAGTTAATCTACAACCTACTAAAAAAGGAAAGTGTAGAGTTAATAGTTTATAGCCCATATCTTAATTATCTGCAAAAGTCCTTCAATTTCACACTGAATCTCAATACTTTCAACAACAGTGAAGAGTTAATTTCTAAAGCAGATTATGTCATATCTTTAGGAGGCGACGGTACTTTATTGGAGACTCTTGATTTCATTCGCAAATCCGGTATTCCGGTATTGGGCGTTAACACTGGCAGGCTAGGTTTTTTAGCTTCAGTTAACAAAGATGATTTACAAAAGGCACTACAGCAGCTCCTGAAGGAAAAATTTACTCTGGATAAAAGAGAATTAATTGAGCTAAGCGGTTGTGAGAGTTGTTTTGGCGATGTTAATTACGCCCTCAATGAATTTACAATTCATAAAAAAGATAGCGGCGCAATGATAAACATTGACGTGTTTGTAGATGATGTTTTTTTAAATTCTTACTTTGCTGATGGTTTAATAGTCAGTACAACTACGGGATCCACAGCATATTCTCTAAGTTGTGGTGGCCCAATAATGGTACCTGATTCCGATAATTTTATTTTAACCCCAATTGCACCGCATAACTTAAATGTTAGGCCAATTGTTATTTCCAATACCAAAAGCCTTGAAATAAAAGTGAGTGGTAGAAGTGAATCATTCAATATTTCACTTGATTCTAAAAGCACTCAAATAAAAGCCGGAACTTCTCTATTCCTGAAAAAGGCCGACTTTCGATTTAATCTTATAAATCTTGAGGGACAGCATTTTTTTACTACGCTTCGAAACAAGTTACTTTGGGGAATTGATAAAAGGCAATAAACTGGTTTAAATACTTTGTTTCTAAACCTGTTTAGAATTACCTTTACAAGAATAAAGTAATTGTAACATGAAAAAAATTTTTACTACCATTTGTTTAGCCGGCAGTTTAATTCAGTTGTCTGCGCAAAACAGCAATGATAAAACCTGGGCGCCTGTTTTGGAATCAAGCATACCAAAATCAGGACTTCGCCAAATCATTCCTCAAAAATATTTAACTTACAGGTTAAACTTGGCTGATTTAAAAGCGCTTTTAGTAAATGCCCCGAATGAAAAAACAACACCCATTCACAAAAGCGCATGTGAAATATCTTTACCGGTGCCTAACGGTCAAATTCAAAAATTTAAGGTTGTTGAGGCACCAATTATGCATCCGGATTTAGCTTCGCGATTCCCGGATATTAAAACATATAGCATTAAAGGAATTGATGATATATATGCCAATGGAAAAATTGATGTGAATGAATTTGGATTTCATGCGATGATTTTATCGGCTAATGGGGATTTTTTTATCGATCCGTTTTGTTTGCAAAACACAAATGATTACATTACATATTACACAGCTAACTTTGTAAAACCGGAACATTTAAGATTGCCTGAAGTTGGATTACTTGAAAACCCTGAAAAACCTAAAACATCACAAATTCAATCAGGCTCTAATTCCACCTCTAGTTCTTTATTGTCAGCTCCCCCGGCAACATGTGTAGGGACACATCTAAGAACCTATCGTTTAGCAGTAGCTTGTACCGGCGAGTATGCGGTTGCCGCTACTGGTTCCACAACACCAACTGTTGCTCAAACCCTTGCTAAAATTGTAACAAGTATTAATCGTGTTGATGGCGTTTACGAAACAGAAGTTGCGGTGAGAATGGTTTTGGTTCCGACACAAACATTGGTTACATTTACAAATGCCAGTACCGATCCTTTCACAGGAAATAACAACGCAAATACATTAATTAACGAAAGTCAAACTGTAATTACAAATACCATCGGTTCGGCCAACTTTGATATTGGGCACACTTTTAGCACAGGCGGTGGCGGATTAGCTGGTTTAGGTGTGGTTTGTATAACCTCACAAAAAGCACGTGGTATAACCGGAAGCCCTAGTCCTGTTGGAGACCCATATGATATTGATTATGTGGCTCATGAAATAGGGCATCAGTTTTCCGGCAATCATACCTTTAATGCAACTTCCGGAAGTTGTGGCGGAGGAAACAGAAATGCTTCTACCGCAGTTGAACCAGGAAGTGGAATTACAATTATGGCTTACGCCGGTATCTGTGGCACAAATGATATTGCGCCTAATAGTATAGCGTATTTTCATGCTATTAGTTATGACGAAATCGTAAACTTTACACATTTAAGTTCGGGTAACAGTTGTGCTGTTACAACCACTTCTGGAAATAATCCACCTGTAGTAACAGGTTCACCTGCCTATGCAATTCCGGTTTCTACACCTTTTTCATTAACAGGTTCGGCAACCGATCCAAATGGCGACCCATTAACTTATTCTTGGGAAGAGACAACAGTGGGTACAGCCGGGAACTGGAATGCAAATGTTAGACCATACTTTAGATCATATACACCAACTACAACAGCTACACGCTTTTTCCCGTTACAAAACTTGGCGTTATCAGGTAATTTTACAGGCGTAAAAGGGGAGTATATGCCAACAACTGCGCAAAACTTGTCTTTCAGATTAACAGCCCGTGATAATAAAATGGGCGGCGGCGGTGTTTGTTATTCAAACACCAGTATTAATGTAGTTGCAGGGGGTGCTTTTAGTGTTACTTTGCCAAATGCATCAGGCATTACTTGGACTTCAGGTAATACAGAAACAGTAACATGGGATGTCGGTTTGACCAACACTTCACCTGTTTTTTGTGATTCGGTAAGAATATTAATTTCTCTAAATGGTGGCACAACCTATTCAATACTAACTAACTCTACGCCAAATGATGGCGTTGAAACTGTTGTATCGCCTACTGTTTCTTCACCAAATACAACTTGTCGAATTAGAGTAGAAGCCAAAGGAAATATTTTTTACGACATCAGTAACAATAATTTCACAATTACAGAGTCTCAAGTAGGCATTAAAGTAAATAGGGCCAATCCAGTAGGATTAAATACTTTTCCGAATCCATTCGGCAATCAGCTGACTATTGTTGCAGGCTCTCTAAACCCAGCTCACCCAACTTATGTAAAAGTGAGCGATGTTTTAGGAAAATTGGTTTTACAAACAGAATACAATGGAAAATCGGTTTTGAATGATGCGTTAAACACAGAAAGTCTAAAAAAAGGTGTTTATTTTATTTCCGTTGAAAATAATTCGAATAAGTCTGTTACAAAAGTGATTAAAGACTGATTTTAATAATAATCGTATTTTTTAAATAATTAGACCATCCAAATTAACCGGATGGTCTTTTTTTATTGCAGGAAATCTAGCAAATCACTACATTAGTATTCTGTAAAATGATCAATAAGCCTCTTTTAGAAGTTAAAAATCTCGTTACCCAATTCAAATCAGAAGATGAGTATGTAAAGGCTGTAAATGACATTTCATTTACTTTACATCAGGGAGAAACCATTGGCATTGTTGGCGAAAGCGGGTCTGGGAAATCGGTTACTTCTTTATCCATTATGCAGCTTATTCCTAACCCACCGGGTAAAATTACAAACGGTGAGATAATTTATCATACAAAAGACAACAAAACAGTTGATTTGGTTAAAACTGATAAAGAAAGTATGCGGCAATACCGAGGAAACGAAATTGCTATGATTTTTCAGGAACCAATGACTTCTTTGAACCCCGTTATTACATGTGGGCAACAAGTAATGGAGGCAATTTTGTTGCATCAAAAAGTAAGTAAACAAGTGGCAAGGGAGAGAGTAATGCATTTATTTAATGAGGTGCAACTGCCAACTCCACAAAGAATTTTTAATAGTTACCCACATCAAATTTCCGGGGGCCAAAAGCAACGTGTAATGATAGCTATGGCTATGAGTTGCAACCCAAACATTTTAATTGCAGATGAGCCAACAACCGCTTTAGATGTTACTGTGCAGAAGACAATTTTAGAGTTGATGCAAAAATTGCAAAGACAGCATCAAATGGGCATTTTGTTTATTACACACGATTTAGGTGTTATTGCTGAATTAGCGGATACTGTAGTTGTAATGTATAAGGGGAAAATAGTAGAAAAAGGACCTGTATTACAGATTTTTAGTCATCCACAACATCCATACACGAAAAGTTTACTGGCTTGTAGACCACCTTTAGATAGAAGATTAAAGAGATTACCTGTTGTAAGCGATTTTATGAAGCGAAACGAAGATGGTGAAATTGTGGAAGTTGGGATGAATATCAAAGAGGCAATTAACGCTGTTTCGATAAGCAATGAAGAAAGAATTCAGCAACATAAGGAGTTATATCAAAGAGATAAAATTCTTGAAATACAAAACTTAAAAACATGGTTTCCGGCCAAAAAAACCATATTTGGTAAGGTTTTAGAATATACTAAAGCGGTTGATGACGTTTCTTTTGACGTATATGAAGGCGAAACACTTGGTTTAGTGGGAGAGAGTGGTTGTGGCAAAACAACTTTAGGAAGAACTATATTAAAATTAGTAAATGCTCACGAAGGAAAAATAATGTATAAACGACAAGAGTTGATACGGATGAAGGAATCTGATTTCAGAGATATTCGTAAAAACATGCAAATTATTTTTCAAGATCCGTATTCGTCACTTAACCCTCGAATTACAATTGGAGAGGCCATCATGGAACCAATGAGAGTGCATCAGATCCTTAAATCTAATAATGAACGACGCGATAAGGTATATGATTTACTCAAAAAAGTTGGCCTTGAAGCGAAACACTTCAATCGATATCCGCATGAATTTAGTGGTGGACAACGCCAGCGCGTTTGTATCGCAAGAGCTTTAGGCTTAAACCCTCAATTTATTATTTGTGATGAAAGTGTAAGTGCCTTGGATGTGAGTGTTCAGGCACAGGTGTTAAATTTATTGAATGAATTAAAACAAGAATTTAAGTTTACTTATATATTTATTAGCCACGATTTAAGTGTTGTTAAATTCATGAGCGATCGCATGGTTGTAATGCAAAAGGGAAAAGTGGAAGAAATTGGGGATGCCGATGATATTTACTTTAATCCTAAAAGCGAGTACACTAAAAAGTTAATTGATTCCATCCCGAAAGGTAATCTGGAAGACATTAAACGTAATCAGGATAAAAAACACAGTGTTTTACAATAAAGCTTGCGTTATTTTTTTATAGTAACATTAAGTTTAGCTACATCTCTGGCCTGGGTAATTTACCTATACAACATTGATGCGTTTGAAAAAGAGAAAATTAAGAACATCGTTTTTGTGTTTTTAATAGGCACTATTTTTCCATTTATAATTTATCCAATTCACGACTTCGTTTTTAAACCACTTCAAATTTATCAGGGCGAAGGTTACCTCAGTTCTTTTTTATATAATTTTTTAGCTGTTGGTTTATTGGAGGAGTGTATAAAACTAGTTCCAACATTATTTGCGCTTTACGCATTAAAAAATAGTATTTCAGAGCCTTTTGATTTCATTAAATATTCCGGAATTTCTGCACTTGGCTTTGCTTTTGGCGAAAACATTGAATACGCCTTGAATTATGGTACGCAGGTTTTAGTGTCTCGTTCAATTTTATCTGTGCCTGCTCATATGTTTTTTGCCTGTTTAACATGTTATGGTTTCATATTGGCTAAATACCGTAAAAAGGGAGTTGGTTATATTTTCATTTTCATTATACTTGGTGCCTTAGCCCATGGGTTATTTGATTTTATACTTGAAACTAATTGGTTTGCTTTAAGTATGATATTATGCGTGTTGTTATTTTGCTTTTGTTTGGAGGCTTTTGTTGAAATGACCAATAATACATTAAATGTCTCTCCACACTATAATCCTAAAATAGTTATCGATCAGGTTGTTGTTAGAAAACAACTTTTGCTATTTTATTTTCCAATAATTATTACAACAATAATTGTTGCTACTTTATACGATGATGCTGAAAGTGCTTTAGGAGCTTATATCTATTTGATGGTTTGGCAATCATCTTTAATAGTGTTGATGTTTTATAGAATGAGTCGTTTTTCAATTATTGAAAATTACTGGAAGCCCATTCACCCATCATTACCCTTCACATTAAAAAAGAAGATAGGTTCAAACGACGTAAACATTTTTTTTGGTTTGTTAACTATTAAAGGAGAAGGATACAATAGCGCAAGGTTGGCTAGCCTATACGATGAGGATATAATCGTAAAGGGGCTTCACAAATCCAGCTTATTGTCTAAAACCTATAAAGCAAGAATAATCAAAAAATCCTATTTAAGCACTGAAGCTATTTATATTTTAAACATGACGGATGAAACTTTTCCAATTAAAAACAAAAGTTTCATTGTAAGAGCTAAAACTAATGGCATAAGCCATACCATGAACAACAACCCTATTGTTTCTTTAAATAGCCTTAGCCCTGAACAAAAATTGGTGTTTCATGAATGGGTTATTTTAATCAAATCTGAGAACAAGGAAAACGATTAAAAACTTGTTTGTTAAAATATCAACACATAAGAAATTCAGCCTATTATCCATCAATTTAAGACCTAAAGCATTCTGGTTTTTTAACTTTAAGATTTGGATTAACTTACTGTTAAGGTATAATTTATTTAGTATCTTTACTTTTCCTTAAATGAAGGTTATCATAAATAGTTGGTTTTTAGGATTTATTCTATCGTTAAGTTTTCCTTCGTTTGCACAAGTAAAAAAAGACACTACACAGCGTGTTAATGTTCTTAAAAAAAAGATAGAAAGCGAATTTGATATCAAGAATTATAAATCAGACCCTCATGATAGATTAATTTTTGAAATAAATCACACCGGATTTTTAGGTTTGTCTAATGATGTTAAACAAATGCATGAACGTTGTATAGGGTTTAATTTTGCATTTATGTTTGATAAGCCCTTCGGAAGATCAAATTTTAGTTTTGGATATGGTTTGGGTTTGCTCAGTCACAACTTTCACAGTAATGCAGATTTTATTTATTCGAGAGATACTTTAACTAATGCTCAACTTACATCCTTAAGACCATTTAATAGACCATTTACTTTGAATCGATTTGGGCAAAAGTTTTTAGAGGTTCCTCTTGAAATAAGATTTAGAACAAAAACTGATCGACAGTTTAAGATACATGCCGGAATAAAACTGGGTTATGTGGTAAACGATTTTCGATCGATTAAGGATAATGACGGAAAAATTAGGGTATACGATATTAAAAATATTAATAAGTTGAGGTATGGTGTAAATTTCAGAATTGGCTATGAACAATTTTGCCTTACAGCTTGTTATTATTTGAGTGAGGTTTTTACGGATAAGGGTCCTCAAGGAATTACACCTTATACAATTGGGATCTCTATTATTCCATACTAAATGCTAAAGAGCGTTGATATTAAAGTAAAGCTGGATGAGGTGAAAGGAAAACACCGCAGCGAACAGGATGAATTATTAAATGAAGCAAAACAAATTCTTCAAAATGATATTGTTCATACAAATAAAGTATTAGATAATTTAACATACTATTTTGATCTTAAAAAACTTATAGATGAGGAGGACTGCGATAAGAGTTTTATTTTTTCTAAAGAAGAAATAAAGCGTGTGGCAATTAATTATCGTTTGCGCTTTGTAGACAGCAAATTTTATCGCTCAGAGTTTCCTTATGAAGCTATATTAAAAATTAAAGACATTAATGTTGTTCAAAAAAAAGAAATTGAGGGCTTTAAAGTATTAGCACCTCTTAACTCCATAAAAAATTTAGGCAGTTGTGATTCGTGTTTGCTGTTTGCACCAACAAATCATGGTAATTATTATCTAATCCATCAATGGGGAAATTTACTGAAACCAACTCGTAGTATTTATAATTGGCCACTACGTCAATTTGAAAATCTCTTTATTACCTTACTTGTTGTTGTTTTTATTGTAACACTTTGTTTACCAAATAGTGTAATTACCTTGAATGTTAAAAACCTGCCCTATTGGAGTGGTTATAGAATTGCTACTTTTTTTCACTTGCTAATATTTAGTATGGGTGTAACAGCTTATTATACCTTTGCTTTTTCCAAAAATTTTAGTAGTTCCGTTTGGAACAGCCATCACGATTTTGATGCTTAGCCAGCGTAATCCGTTGGTTTTTAATTGATTAGTTTAGGGGCTGTTTTGTAACTTTTCATGCGAGTTATTCGTCTTGTTGATTCAAATAATAGCCTTATTTTTAATTTATGAATTCAACAACACTCCAAATCAATAATTTAAGTAAGTTATATCCGAATGGTGTTCATGCACTTAAAGACGTTACCTTAACTATTAATACAGGTCTGTTTGGTTTGCTTGGGCCAAACGGTGCAGGAAAATCCAGTTTAATGCGTACACTGGCAACTTTGCAAGATGCAGACTCGGGCACTGCATTTTTAGGAGAGTTGGATATTTTAAAAAATAAGGATGAATTAAGGAAAGTGCTTGGATATTTGCCACAAGAATTTGGTGTGTATCCCAGAACATCCGCAGTTGAGCTATTAGATCATTTGGCATTGTTAAAAGGATTTTCAAGCAGATCTGAGCGGAAAGAAATGGTAAGTTATTTACTTCACAAGGTTAATTTATTTGAACATCGACATAATTCAGTTAGTAGTTACAGCGGCGGTATGCGCCAAAGATTTGGGGTGGCACAATGTTTAATAGGTAGCCCTCAATTGATAATTGTTGATGAACCAACAGCTGGCTTGGATCCGGGAGAGCGTAATCGATTTTACAATATTTTAAGTGAAATCGGAGAGAATATTATCGTCATCTTATCTACTCACATTGTTCAGGATGTTAAAGAATTGTGTCATCAAATGGCCATTATGAATGAAGGCCGAGTTTTGTATAATGGAGGAACGGAAGAAGCACTTCAATTAATTAAAAATAAAGTATGGGAAAAGAAAATTTTGAAATCGGAATTAGAGAGTTATCAAAACAATCATAAAATCATATCAAACAAGTTAGTTGCCGGCACGCCTTTAATTCACGCGTTTTCAGATAACCCTATTTCCGGATTTGAAAAAGCGGAGGAAAATTTAGAAGATGTGTTTTTTGCAAAAATTAATCAATTAATTTAAAACATAACCATGTTTAAGTTTATAAAATTTGAATTGCAGTACTGGCTAAAAACGCCAATGTTATGGATATTTATGTTCATTTATTTGTTGTTAATAGCATTAGTTATATCAACGGATAATGTTTCAATTGGCGGAGGAGTTGGCAACGTTTATAAAAATGCGCCTCACGCCATTCAAAGCTATTATGGCAACATGTTGTTTGTCATTCTGCTAACTACAACAGCTTTTATGAATTCCTCTGCATCCCGCGATTTGGAAACAGGGATGTATCAATTTATTTTTACAAGTCCAATAAAAAAGCTTAATTATTTTTTCGGAAAATTTATTGGCGCCTACCTGGCTGCTCTAATTCCTACAATTGGCATTTCACTTGGCGCAATAATAGGACCATTTTTACCTTGGGCTGAGGACAATATTCGATATGGTGCTTTTAATTTAAGCGGCCACCTGGCTGGCTTTTTGGTGTTTGCCGTTCCTAACACCTTAATCATTGCTTCTGTTATTTTTGCAGTTGCTTTATTTTTCAGAAGTAGCATTATTTCTTTTGTTTCAGCAATATTGTTACTAATTCTTTACATTATCTCATCAACTATTTTAAATGGACTTGAAAAGGAGTTTTTAGCTTCTTTATTCGACCCTTTTGGATCTGAACCTTTTTCCATTGCTTCAAAGTACTTAACTGTTGATGAGAAAAACTCAGCACCTATGTGGAGTCATCAATCAATTCTGCTCAACAGAAGTCTGTGGATTTTTGTTGGAATAATTGTTTTGTTGTTTACGTATTCAAAATTTTCCTTTAGTGTTCGGAGTAAAAAGGTAAAAACCAAAAAAATGGTTCAAAATCACAATGAGGTTGCACCACCTATTATTCCAAACTATGTACCTACTTATCAATTCTCATGGGGTGCTTTTTGGAGCTTGATACGTTTCGAAGTTAAAGCCATTGTCAGAAACCCTGTATTCATAATTATCATGATTTTCGGTATACTTTTATTAGCGGTAAGCCTTACCAATTTTACGGGAATGTACGATACCAGTAATTATCCTACAAGCAGCGATGTAATTGAAACAATTAAAGGGTCTTTTTATATTTTTATTATTGCAATCATTACCTTTTACAGCGGCGTTATTGTTTGGCGGGAACGTGATGCAAAATTAAACGACATTAAAGACGCAATGCCTTTCTCCTTTTCTGTTTTATTTACAGCAAAAACCCTTGCGTTAATTTTTGTAGTGGCTATTATTTTATTTACTTGTATTATAGTTGGCGTTGTTACCCAGTTGGCCTATGGTTTCTTTGACTTTAATATAAAGTTGTACTTTATGCAATTTATGATTCTTGAATTGCTGAGGTTTGTGTTTCTTATTGTAGCTTCTTTGTTTATTCATGTTTTAATAAATAACCGATACATCTCTTACTTTGCTTTCGTAATTTTTGTGATTGTTAATGGTATCGCATGGTCAAATTTAAATATTGAATCTAACTTAGTACAGTACGGTTCAAGACCAAGCATTATATACTCAGATCTATATCAGTTTAAGCCATATGTAAAAACAACTTTGTGGTTTAATTTATATTGGTGTATTGCTGCTGTAATAATTTCAGTTATTAGTTATTCACTTTACCAACGTGGAAAGGAAACTAGATTCAAGTATAGAATAAAGTCAGCTTTAGTTCAATTTAAACACAACGGAAAAATACTTATAGTTTTAATGTGTATGTTTATTTTATGTGGTGGCTTTATTTATTACAACACTAAGGTTCTTAACACATTTGATAGTCGAGATGTTACTATTGACAGGCGCCTACAATATGAGCTTAAATATAAAAAGTACGAAACATTACCATTGCCGCGTATTTATGCTATTAAACATAAGATCGAATTGTTTCCAAAAGAAAGAAATTTGAATACTTATAGCGAAATGCTGGTGCGAAACGAAAGCGCAACACCAATAAAAGAATTGCATTTTACAGTTCCAACCTTATCAGATAGTTTGCGAATTGATATAAAAGACGCTAAACAAAGCTTGAAGGATGATTATTCAGGTTATATTATTTACACACTGGCTAAACCTTTAATGCCTGAGGAGACTCTTTTAATCAGGTACAGAAATAGTTATATCAACAGGGGTTTTGAGAATGAAATTTCTTTTATCTCTTTAACAGAAAATGGAACATTTTTCAATAACTCTGACTTTATGCCATATTTAGGATACATTAATGACAATGAAATTTCCGACAAAAACCGAAGAAGAAAAAAGAAATTACCGGAAAAATTACGCAGCCCAATTTTGAACGAAGCTGATTCATTAAACAGAGGGAAAACTTATGTTAATAATGCCGATTGGTGCATGGTGGAAACAGAAATTAGTACAGATGCAGATCAAACAGCAATTGCACCTGGTGATTTAATAAAAAAATGGAATTACAAAAACAGAAATTATTTTAAGTATAAATTAACACGTCCATCTTTAAACTTTACATCTTTTTTATCTGCTAAGTATGATGTTAAAACTGTAAAATTCGACGGCGTAAGTGCTGAAGTATATTATCATCCTACACATGCCTACAATGTGCCCAATATGTTAAGTAGCATTCAAAAGTCATTAACTTATTACATAAATAATTTTGGACCCTATTATCATAAAGAGTGTCGGATAGTGGAGTTTCCAAGACACAGCAGTTTTGCTCAGGCTTTCCCGGGAACCATGCCTTACAGCGAAGGAATTGGATTTATTTCCGACCTACGCGACGTGAAAGAGGATGATATAGATCCGGTTTATTATGTTGTGGCACATGAAATGGGTCACCAGTACTGGGCTCATCAGTTAGTTGGTTCAAACATGCAAGGTAGTACTATGCTTAGTGAAAGTTTTGCCCAGTACTCTGCATTAATGGTGATGGAGAAGGAATATGGAAAAGATAAGATGAAGAAATTTTTGAAGTATGAAATGGATTCTTATTTAAGCGGAAGAAGTTCTGAACCTCAAGGTGAGAAGCCATTGCAGTACGTAGAGGATCAGGATTATGTTTATTACCGAAAGGCGAGTGTGGTAATGTATTATTTGAAGGAGATGATTGGTGAAGCAAAAGTTAATGAAGCATTGCGTTCATTGATAGATTCTTTTGCTTACAAAAGGCCGCCATATGCAACGAGTTTGGATGCTATGCGGGCATTTAGAAAGGTTACACCCGATAGTTTAAAATATATTCTTAAAGATCTATTTGAGGATATAACCCTGTATTCTAACAAAATAGTTGATTGTAGTTATAAAAAGACAGGGGATAAGTATGAAGTTACTATTAAGACCAATTCCTTGAAGCATAAGGCAAATGAACTAGGAAAGGAAACGCAGGTGAGAATCAACGATTATATTGACATTGCAATTTTTGAAGAGTCAACCAGTCAACTTACGTTAGGAAAACCATTGTTGTACAAACGAGTAAAGATTGATCAGGAAAATAACATGTTTAAATTTGTTGTAGATAAAAAACCATACCAAGCAGGTATAGATCCATATAATTACTTGATTGACAGGGTTCCTGACGACAACTTAAAGAAACTAGTAAATAATTAATTAACTTCTTTGGTCAGCTCTTCCCAGAACTCTGCAGCCCTTCTGGTGTGAGGAATTACAATAGTACCGCCAACAATGTTGGCAACCGCAAAAATTTCATAAACCTCTTCAGTATTGCACTTTTGTTCGTGGCATTTGATTAAATGATATTTTATGCAATCGTCACATCGAAGAACCATACTAGCTACTAGGCCCAGCATTTCTTTAGTCTTTACGGATAATGCACCTTCTGCATAGGTGTTACTATCCAAATTAAAAAGTCTTTTTAAAACTAAATTATCTTTATTGAGAATTACATCATTCATTTTAGAACGGTAATCATTAAATTCATTAACAATTTGCGACATACTATTTAAGTAGTTTCATTATTTTTTTTAAGCACCCATGCACTAACAAATACACTTAGTTCATAGAGTAAATACATTGGAACAGATACAACCATTTGACTGGTAACGTCAGGACTAGGTGTTATGATGGCACCTATAATTAATATTACTACTACAGCATGCTTACGGTATTTGCGCATAAATTGCGGTGTAAGTAAAGTTAGCTTTGTAAGAAAGTATACTAATACAGGTAATTCAAAAATTATTCCTGCAACTAAGGTCATTGTAGAGATTAGAGAAATATAATCATCAAAAGTATTATTTGTTTGAACTATACCACTATCTGAAACAGTATAATTAATTAAAAAATTATAGCTCATTGGAAACAGCAAAAAATAACCAAACAAAACACCAATAATAAATAATAATGAAGCAATAGCAATAAACAATTTCACAGGCCCAACTTCTTTGTCTTTTAAAGCAGGTTTAACAAATTTCCAGAGTTCCCAAAGAATGACTGGAAAACCAAGGATAAGACCGGTCAAGAAAGCAATCCACATATGATTAAAAAATTGCTCACTTGCACTTAATGTTTGGAGTTTTTGTGGTTTAACAATAATACACATGGCATCTCCAACACCTATTTTATGACCAAGTTTACACAAAGCCCTGTAGCTTAAGAAATCTTGCTTCAAAGGGCCAAAAATAATTTCGTCAAATAAAATATTATTGTAAACAAAAGCGAGCGTGGCAAACAAAACAACAGCAAGAGCGCTTCTAAACAAATGCCATCTCAAAGCTTCTAAATGTCCTAGAAAACTTAATTCATTCGCATTGGTGTTGCTTTTTCTATTAAATAGTGCCAAAACATCGCAAATTTACAGTTTAATTGGGTATTTAGACTAATTTTTAAGTTGAATTTATTAAATAAAAACACAAATTGATAAATTAGAGTAAAATTTGGATTTATGGAGAAAAATATACTGATAGTTGATGATGATAAGCTTTTTTTGCGAGCCCTTGGTCAAGTTCTTACTGATGCAAATTATAAATTGATTACAACAAGCACTGTAGATGATGCGTATGTTAAAATAACCAACAAGAGTTTTGATTTACTTATTTGTGATTTAATGATTGATGATTTAACCGGTGTTGATTTAATTAGAGCAATTAAACAAAACATTGGAGAAAGCTTTCCGATAATTGTTGTCTCTAGTTTAAATTATGGGAAAAAAGTAATAAGCGATTTAGGATTTGAAAATGTTCACTTTATACATAAACCAAACGTCTTTAATGAAATTGTAAAAATCATTGAATCTCTTAATTAAACGGAATAAATTAATTATTGAATAACAAACAATAGTTCTAACATCAAAGAGAGAGTTCTTTTTAATGATGAAGTTTTACTCAAATAGTCCAATAGCTATCTTAAGTCTAAGTAATAATCTTTCAACGGTTGTTTATGCGAATAATTCATTTTTGAAAATGTTTGATTTTGCTTTTACACATAACTTAATTGGAGAGAAGTTGTATGACATTTGTGTATTTAATTCTTCCGGAAGAAAACATTTAAATGATAAGTTAGTGAGAGAAGGACTTTTGTTTGATGAAAAGATGTTTTGTTTTACAAATGCTGGCCGAATGATTACTTGTCTTGTAACAATTCAAGAAGACAAAGAGGGCGAAGAAACAATTAAAACACTTTTTTTTCATAACATAACAGAGTTACATAATTTAGAAATTGAATTAGAGAAATCAAAGCAGTTGGCGGATAAAGCCTTAAGCATGCAGGCATTATTTTTGGCTAATGTTAGCCATGAAATTAGAACTCCGATTAATGGTATACTAGGTTTTACGGAATTATTACAAAGAACCGAACTTACAAATGAACAGAAAGATTATTTGCATTCAATTGATGTTTCGGGAAAGAATCTTATTAAAATTGTTGCTGATATTTTGGATGCAACCAAAATTGAGGCCGGGCTTGTTACTTTAGAACACATAAAATTTAGCCTTAGAGATAAACTAAAGGAACTGATACAATTGTTTAATCCACAATTTCTCAAAAGGCAAATAATTTTTGATAGTTCTTTTAGTTCTGATTTACCAGAAGAAATTTATGGCGATCCACTAAGACTGTTTCAGATACTGAATAATCTTTTGAGTAATGCACTTAAATTTACACCTTCAGGAGGCAGCATCAGATTTAATGCTGAAGTAGCGCAGAGTAATAAATTTAACGTTGTATTAAAATTGCAGGTTATCGATACTGGTATTGGTATTGAACCGGATAAATTGAAATTGATATTTGACAAGTTTATTCAAGCTGACAACAGTACAACGCGTAAGTATGGTGGAACCGGCCTAGGCTTATCTATAGTAAAAAAGTTGGTGGAGTTGCATAAAGGAACCATACATGTTGATAGTGAGAAAAACAAAGGCTCTAATTTTTATTGCTTTTTACCATATAGTTTAAGAGAGAGCAACACTCATGCAGAAGATTTGATAAGGCAAACTTCTCAATCAAGCTTGTTAAATAATAAAAAAATCTTGCTAGTCGAAGATAATGAGATTAACCAAAAATTAACTTCTACCATTTTAGGTCAGGAAGGTGCAGTTGTAACTATAGCTGACAATGGTGAGGTTGCTTTAAAATTGTTGCAAAATATAGATTACGATCTTATTTTAATGGATATTCAAATGCCTGTTTTAGATGGCATAACAAGCACCATTAAAATCAGAAAAGAATTACAAATAGATACACCTATTATTGCAATGACTGCAAATGTAATTGCCGGAGAAAAGAAAGTTTGTTTGAGCAGTGGGATGAACGACTACATAAGTAAACCATTTAATAGTAAAGATCTTATAAACCGAATTAATCGACAATTGGCTAATTCTAATGGCAGCATAGTAAAGAGCAATAAAGTAATTGATGGAACAGGCAATGACTCGACAATTGAAACTTTAAATATTATGTCTAGTGGAAATAAAGCTTTTGTTAAAGAAATGATAGAGTTGTTTATGGAACAATGCCCCGGTGATATTGAAAAATTGACTATATTGATTAAAACTGACGATTATAGCGGTATTGGTTCCATGGCGCACCGTTTGCAAACCAGTTTGGCTTTAATGGGATTTAATTCCAACACAATTACCAAACTAAAACAAATAGAAAGCTTATGCACAACGGAACAAAATATTAATGAAGTAAAGCACCTTACAAATGAGGTAATTAATGACTGTAAATTTATGTTAGAAAAATTTTCAGGACAGTTAAATGAATTGAACCAAGTCAGTTGAAACCCTTTAAAATATTTATTATCGATGACGATGCTTTTTTTTAAAGACTGTAAGGGAATATTTTGCGAAAAACCAGTCAGGTAACTACGAATTCTATTATTATAGTAGTGGTGAACAAGCCATATTGGAATCATACAGAAATCCGACTTTAGTAATTGTGGATTATTATTTAGACACAAATCAACCATACGCTGATAATGGATTACGTAACATAAATGGCTTTCATGTTCTTTTACCAAAAGCAAAATTGCTTTTAATTTCTAAAACTATTAATGCTACGTTATAAAGTGTTTCAACGGAGTTAGGTTATTTCGAATGTTTTGAAAAAAACAAATTACTTTTTGATCTATTAAAACAAAAATTAGACAATTTAATTATGCCAAATGATTTTAGTATTATTGAAAGGCTAAAAGCATATTTGCTGGTATAAATAAGTAAATAAAGTTTAAATTTTTTAAAGAACCCTAACACCTATTAGTAAAACATCGTCTACTTGCTCTATTTTACCTTTCCATTCTTTAAATGAGTTAGTAAGATTTTCTTTTTGTTTCTGCGGACTTAGTTCATATAAATTTAGGAGTAACTCTTTTAAACGTTTATAAGTATATTTCTTTTGTCTACTACCACCAAATTGATCAGCAAAACCATCGGTTAATGTTAATACCAAATCATCTGATTGAAGTTTGAAGAGGTAATTTGTAAAAGGGATGGAATCTTTAATATGCCTTCCTACAGGCATTCTGTCTGGTTTTAGTTCAATCAATTCTATCTTGTTGTCAGCGTTCTCTTTGTTTCGTCTGATAATCCAAATTGGGTTATTAGCTGCTGCGTAGTTTAGTTGATAATTTTTAAAATCAAAAACAACAACACTACAATCCATTCCATCTTTTCCTCCTTCTTCACTTCCGTCTTCAGATAAAGAAGTGATGATGCGTTGTCTTGCATAGTTTAGAATTTCAGCGGCTTGGTAAATTTTGCGTTCATTAACTGCTTCGTTAAGACAAGAAATGTTTAACATACTCATCATTGCTCCTGGCACGCCATGGCCTGTGCTATCTGCAGTAACTAGTACGAATCGTTCATCAGATAAATTTGATGCCCAGTAAAAATCTCCGCTAACAATATCTTTTGGTTCAAACAACACAAAATAATTTTTTAAATATTTTGCAAAAAACTGGTCACTTGTAAGAATTGCTTTTTGAATGCGCTTAGCATAATTAATACTATCCACAATTTCTTTTTGTTTCTCTTCAATAAGTTCTTTTTGTTCTACAATTTCAGCCGTTCTTTCTTCAACAATTGCCTCTAATTCTGCTTGTTTAATTTTTAATTGCCTTGTACGAATATTGTTAAACCCAATAATTATACTAATAAACCCAATAAAATAGAAGCAATAAGCCCACACGGTTTTGTACCATGGTGGACGAATGTAAAATGTGTAATTAATTTCATCACTCCAATTCCCTGAAATTCCAACTGCCCGTAATTTAAATGAATAATCACCGTTAGGTAGGTTATTATAAAAGGCCTTGTTGTCTTCTGTTAGTGGACTCCAATCTTGGTCGGCACCAATTAATTTATATTGGTACTTTACTTTTTCTGAAGCACCCCATTCAATTGCATTAAACGTGAAATCTAGTTGATTAATGTTGTGCGGCAGATTTAAAGAAGTAGGGTAATTATAAAAATTTACAACGGAGTCGAAGCGAATGCTTTTCAAATTTTTTTTCTTTTCAATGCCGATTAGTGTTTGTGATTTGTTAATTGATGAGTCATTCAATTTATAAAAATCAACAAATGTCTTTTCTAATTCAATGCCTGTAATGTGCACAATTGGTTTTGAGTTTGGCACTTCAAATTTGTTTAAGTCTAATTTTGTTAATGCTTTACCGTTACCCCACCACAATACATTAGTGCTATCCAACACCACACTGTTTTTCATGAAATTGTTTGCCTTTAAACCTTCTGAGGTTGTGTATGATATGATTTGTCGCTTGGCATTTTTTTGTGTAATTAAATTAAGACCAAATTCAGTAGCCACCCATACGTTCAAATTTTTATCTTGAATAATAGACTTGATAGAAGTATTACTTAAATTATCTTTAACATCCAGGCAGGTAATTTTAGGGTTAGAAGTGTTTAAAGTTTTTGAATCTAATATACTAATGCCTTTAGAGTTACCACCTAACCATATATTTCCTTCTTTATCTTTAGTGATACAATTAATAGCATTATCTGATAAACCGCTTTTGGTGTTATACCATTTTAAATACGAACCATCAAAGCAGCATACGCCTGAACCTTGAGTAGCTATCCATAAGCTGCCGTTGTTGTCTTCCACCATGCCGGTTACGATACCTGTATTTAATTCTTCTTCGTCAATAAAACTAATGATCTGGTTGTTACTGATTCCAAACAAACCACCTTCATCCGTCCCAAACCACACTATTCCGTTTTTTGATTTTAAGGAGCATTTAATATAATCACTCGACAGGCCTTGCTCGGTTGTATAATATTCAAAATTTTTCCCATTAAATTTTGCTATTCCGTTTTGTTCAGTTCCTATCCAGATGTTATCGTTGTCACTTAAAACAGTCATTATTCGATTACTTGGTAATCCTTCTTTTTCTGTATAATGGTTAAATGTTTTACCATTATAGTAAACAAGTCCATCCCCAAAAGTACCAAACACAATATTGTTTGAGTTGTCTATTGCCATTGAACGAACGGTATTGTTAACGAAACCTTCGTTTTTAGTATAATGAGAAAATGAAGTTGTGTTAAATTTACATAGCCCACCACCATAAGTTGCCATCCAAATGTTGTTGGATTTGTCTAGGGAAATACCTAATATGTAATCATTTGTTAAGCCTTGTTCTATTGTATAAATTCCTATTTTATTATTATTGTAGTAGCATAATCCTTTGTCATAAGTGCCTATCCATAATACATTATTTTTGTCGATTAACAACGAAACTATACAATCACTGCTCAGACCACGTTTTTTTGTGATATACCTAACCTTCTCACCATCGTATACATTAACACCACCGTCTTCAGTACCAAAATAAATTACACCATTTTTATCTTCAACTATTGTGTGTACAATACTGCTGTTAAGTCCGGCTCTCTCTCCGAAGTATACAAATTCCTTACCGTTGTATTTACAAGCGCCCGAACCAGTGGTGCCAAACCAAATATTACCTTGTCGATCTTCTAGAATACATCTCACCATGTTGTTATTTAGTCCTTCTTTTTCGGTATAAGCGGTTAATGTTTTTTCATTAAAGCAAAATGCTCCACCACCATTCGTGCCAATCCAGATTCTTCCTGAGCGATCTTCAGTAATAGCCAATACAGTGTTATCACCTAATCCTTGTTCGGTAGTTAGACTATAAAAAAATGTTCCGTCAAACCAACATGCGCCACCTCCCTCTGTACCAAACCAAATCCTCCCCTTACTATCTTCGAATAAGGTTAATATCGTGTTATTACTTAAGCCATTTTTTTGAGTATAATTAATAAAATTTTCTCCATCATACTTGCTAACACCGGCTCCATTGGTTCCTATCCAAATATTTCCAGATTTGTCGTTAATTACACATTTAAGCATTGATGAGCTTAGCCCTTGATCAACGTCCAAATATTGAATATCTGAGATGGCGGCATCTTTAAATCTAGGAGATAAAGCTTTTTGTGGGATTGGTGGCTTGCAAACTACTTTTTTTGGTGCAACAATTATTGGTTTTAATCTTTGCATCGAATCATCTCCGGGTGCAATGGTGTATAAATCTTTCTCTGCGGTTATTTCCGTTAGCTCGTTAACTGCTGCTAAATTTGTATTTGTATTAAATATAGCCGGAGCAGAAGCCTTAACTAGACTAGGTTTTCCAATTTCTTTGTAACTAAGTTTAGCACGATGAACAACAATGATTGGTTTTTTAAATTCCGCAGAAGCATTTGGTTGATCAACAGAGTCGGACTTATTACTTTGATTACATGATGTAATCAAAGTAATACAAACGATCGCAAACAGACTAATTCTTTTCATGTAATTTAGCTAGAGGACTAAATGTAGTAAAAAAGCAGTTATAAAACTAATTGAAACGAAATTCTTTCAACTTCAATCCCGTTTATGATAATACCAATTTGGTGCAACCCAGAATTGTATGTTCTTGTGCTGAGTGGTTTAAAACTATGTTTTTTTTCGTATTTCACTTTTTCTTTTGGTTTTATTATCGTTTCACGCAGTTTAAATACTTTCTTCCCAAATTTGTCATTGGATAACTTAAAGTATAATGCATATTCTAAACGGACTTTGAGCGATTTATTCCCTGAATTATTAAGTTTAAAGCTAAAATGTAGATTCTCTCCGACTCTTATTTTTTTATTAATGATTGAAAACACATCAGCTGATAGATCTTTAGAAGATTTAATACCGAAGTAATTTAAAACTTTTGTATTACCTTGTTTTAGTAATGTTCGGGATGCGTGTTTTAGAATCCAATTCGTATGTAAATTATCGCTTTTCCATTCGTTTAAAACTTTAATTAAAAATTCCGGATGATCCTTAGAAAAATCATTTAAGTGATTGGCAACTGATTTTTTGACATATGCTTCTTGGTCTTCTTTTAATTTGGATAAAATAGGTAAAGTGAGATGAGGGTCTTTGCATACGTTTTCTAGTTTAAACGACCACGGCAAACGTGGGCGACAACCTTCGCTGGCTAATCGTCTTACATGATGATTTTCACTTTTGGCCCAATTTGCCATTACCTTAATAGTTGATTCAAAGTCGTGCTTTAAAAACACACGAATTGCAAACTCTGACGAACCAAATTGTGTAAAATAACTCAAGGCTTCTAAAGAAAATTTAAAGTGCTGTAACCCATAAAGTCCCACAAAATCTGGAAAAACAAGAGTTGTATAACCCGTTTTTAAATTTGGAGCAACTTGCTTTAAAATGTTTACCGTCTCCTGAAAATTACTTGGTAAAAAATCTTTTAAGGTAATGCTTGTGTGGCGAAGCCTCTCATTTAACTCACGCTCAGATAAATTATATATAGCATTTTTTAAAAAGCCTTTTTCATCAAAAGGTTGGTGTACTTTTTTAATTTCGGTTGCTAATCTTAAAAAATAAGCCTGATTAAAAAGTTCTTTTAGAGGTTCCATCAATTATAAAGCCCTAAGCTGTTCCTCAATCGTATTTATTTTACTTTCTGCATCTGTTTTCTTTTTATTTTCAGCTTCTAAAATTTCTGGTTTAGCGTTGGCCACAAATTTCTCGTTACTTAACTTTTTCATTACACTTTCTAAAAATCCTTTGTTATAGCTTAATTCTTTTTGTAAACGGGCACGCTCCTCGTCAACATTAATATTATTAGCCAATGGAATAAAAAATTCGGTTGTTTTTATTTGAAAAGCGAATGCACCTTCTACCTTCACTTTAGTATAATTATACCCCGATAGGTTCGCTAACTTAATTACGGTGTCGTCGAAATAAGAATGGGTAGCTTCTGATTTTTCAAAAACCTCTAATTTTTCTTTCGGACTGATTTGTTTTTGTGCACGCACATTTCTTACTTGTGCAATTAATTCCTTGGCCACTTCGAACGTACTTAATTGTTTTTTATCAATGGCCCCAATTTTAGGCCATTTGGCTACGATGATGCAATCTTCTTCGGTTCTTTGTTCTAATAAATGCCAAATTTCTTCCGTGATAAATGGCATCCATGGATGCATAATTTTTAATAACTGCTCCAAGAAATTAATAGTAGCATCATAAGTCACCTTGTCAATAGGAAGTGCTTTTCCATCAACAAACTCCGGCTTAATTGCTTCTAAGTACCAGGCACAAAAATCATCCCACACTAATTTATAGGTTGCCATTAAGGCATCGCTCATTCTGTATTTTGAGTAATGATCATTAATGATTTCTAATTGCTCTGATAATTTATTTTGAAACCAAATTATAGCTGCCTCAGAAGATTTGCTTGGTGAGGCAGCCACAGCCACTTCAAATCCTTTTATTAATCTAAACGCATTCCAAACTTTGTTTGCAAAATTTCGACCCTGTTCGCAATAACTTTCGTCAAACATTAAATCATTGCCGGCAGGCGAACATAACAACATGCCAACACGTACGCCATCTGCACCGTATTTTTCTATGAGTTCTAACGGATCAGGACTATTGCCTAAACTTTTGCTCATTTTGCGTCCAAGTTTATCACGAACAATACCAGTAAGGTAAACGTTTGAGAAAGGTTTTAAACCAGTGTATTCTTTTCCGGCAATAATCATACGTGCTACCCAAAAGAATAAAATTTCAGGAGCTGTAACAAGATCGTTTGTTGGGTAATAATATTTTAAATCCGCATTAGCTTTATCCCAACCCTTCTTTACAATATCTGCATCAAATACAGTTAATGGCCATAACCAAGATGAGAACCACGTGTCGAGAACGTCTTCGTCTTGAAAAACATGATCCTTTTTTTGAAAAAATTTATCAATTAATTCATCTGAATAACCTTTGCTTTTGTAGTATTCTTTAAATTTTTCATTTGCCTCTTCTTGCGTTTTAGCCATGAAAATTTGAATCCCAGTACCATCATTCAAATCAGCAGCAGCATACCAAGCCGGTATACGTTGACCCCACCACAATTGTCGGCTAATACACCAATCGTGAACATTTTCCATCCAATGTTTGTAAGTGTTGATGAATTTTTCAGGAATTAATTTTATATCACCATTTAACACTGCTTCCAAGGCTGGTTTACTTACTTCGCTCATTTTTAGAAACCATTGCATACTAAGTCGTGGTTCAATCACAGCATCTGTTCGTTCACTGTGCCCAACTTTATTTTTAATAGTTTCTGTTTTTAAAACATACCCTTGCTCTTGTAAATCTTTAATGATTTGTTTACGACAGGCAAAACGATCCATGCCAACATAAATCTGTGCAGCTTCACTTATTTTACCGTCTTGAGTTAAGCCGTCTATTGTTGGAAGTTTATGTTTTTGTCCCAGATTAAAGTCATTAATATCGTGAGCCGGCGTAACTTTTAAAGCACCTGTACCAAAATTGGCATCAACATACTCATCAAAAATTATAGGAACAGCTTTGTTAATTAATGGGATAATTACTTTTTTACCTTTTAGGTGAGTATAACGCTCATCAGTTGGATTAACACAAACTGCGGTATCAGCCATGATGGTTTCAGGTCTTGTAGTGGCGATGGTTACAAAACCATCTTCTCCATCAATTTTATAATTAATGTATACAAGCTGTGAATCTTTTTCTTTATAAATTACCTCTTCATCACTTACCGCTGTTAATCCTTGCGGGTCCCAGTTTACCATTCTTACGCCACGATAAATATATCCTTTCTTAAATAAATCGATAAATACATCTGTAACAGCATCACTCAATGATTCATCCATTGTAAACTTAGTACGATCCCAATCGCAGCTAGCACCTAATTTTTTAAGTTGTTCTAAAATAATGCCACCGTATTTTTCTTTCCAATCCCAGGCATGCTTTAAAAAATCTTCTCTGCTAAGATCTTTTTTATTGATTCCTTTTTCTTTAAGTAATGCTACTACTTTGGCTTCAGTGGCAATACTGGCATGATCGGTACCCGGTACCCAGCAGGCATTATAACCCAGCATTCTTGCACGACGAATCAATACATCCTGAATGGTATTATTTAACATGTGCCCCATGTGAAGCACACCTGTAACATTAGGTGGCGGTATCACAATTGTATAGGGTTTCCGGTCATCTGGGGTTGATTTAAAGAACTTATTTTGTAACCAATGCGGATACCATTTGGCCTCTGCTTCCCTTGGATTGTATGTTTTAGCAATTTCCATGATTGTTAAATTCGTCAAAATATTTTGTTAAATTTCGCAAAAATACATAAAGATTGCAAGGTGTGAACTATCTTTATGGCACGATATTAGTATTATATTTGAAAATCAAAAATTAAATTAAATAACATGAAAAAATTAGTTTACACTTTAGGGTTAATAGTTGGATTATCAACTTTAGGACTTGCTCAGGAACATTCTGCCAACGATGGTCATAACCATGGTGCTGCACAAACGCCATCAGCCGCTCCAACAAGCTTAGCTGATATTAAAATGGATAAATTAACTCATGATTATGGTAACATAAAGCAAGGTGATAATGGTGAGTGTGTTTTTAAATTTACAAACAATGGTAAAGAACCATTAGTAATTACCAGTTGCATGGGAAGCTGTGGTTGTACTGTTCCTCAATGCCCAACAGCACCAATTTTGCCAGGTAAAAGCGGAGAAATTAAAGTTAAGTATGACACTAACCGTGCGGGTGGAATATACAAAACTGTAACAGTAAACAGCAATGCTAAAAGTGGCGTTACAACTTTAACAATTAAAGGGAACGTAGAGGCAAAACCTGTAGAAACACCTTTCCCTGAAAATAAAACCTCACAAGGCGCACCTGTAGAGAAAAAAGGTTAAAAAATAAATATCTTCAAAAATGAAAAAGTTACTTTTTGTATTATTCGCTTTTGTTGGAGTTTCTCTGTTCGCGCAAAGTAGTGTTGTTCCTAATTCTGATCCAAATGCTCCAGAAATGAAGTTTGAAACAGAGATTTTAGATTATGGAAGTATTGATTATGACGCAAACGGCATAAGAGAATTTAAGTTTACGAATGTTGGAAAATCTCCTTTAACAATTAGCTCTGTAACAGGAGAATGTGGTTGTACGGCAACTACTATTGATGGTAAGCCGGGCTGGCCGCAGGAACCCATTTTACCTGGTAAAAGTGGTGTTATTAAAGTCAAATATGATACAAAGAGAGAGGGCAGATTCGATAAAAACGTAACGATTAGCAGTAATGCAAAATTGGCTACGATTAAAGTAAGAATTAAAGGCGAGATTAAAGCAAAGCCAATTGAAGATGCTAAGTAAACTCTCTATCAATACTATAAATCCCGCAACAAAAAGTTGTGGGATTTTTTTTATTCTTTTGTTTAGTGTTTCTTTACTGGGCGCTCAAGCTAAGATTGAAGTAAGGGACACAAAAAAAAGTTTCGGTTTCGTAAAGAAAGGTGAGGTTGTAAAAATTAATTACGTGGTTAAGAATATAGGTAACTCACCATTAATTATCGAGGAAATTGAAGTTTCCTGTAGTTGCACTAAGAGTGAATTTAGTCCGCAGCCAATATTGCCTAATACTACACAAACAGTTACCTTGATTTTTAATACTGAAACAACTTATGACAGACAGGATAGGGTGGCGTTGTTACATAGTAATGGAAGTAACAAGCCTATCAAGTTGCGCTATAAGGGTGTTGTTTTAAGCAAATAGTTTTGAGTTATTTTCTCCAGAGCTCATAATCAATAGCATTATTTTCCATTCGATAAGTTGGTGTTTGAGCTCCATCAGATAACATATTGACCTGCTCTGCAACAAACGATTGTAATTCACTCAAGGTAATTAAACCATCACTATTTTTATCGGCTTTTAAATTTTTAAGTCCGTTCAAAACACAATAAGTAAAAAGCCCATTGTTCCAATCTTCACCTTCAAAAGCAGCTTCGTTTCCTCCAGCTGATGAAATAATTGTAGCTCCTGAGTTTTGTCTCAGGTCAGAAAACACTACTTTACTCATTTCTAAAGCAGAACTTTGACTAAGTAGTTGTTTGCCGGATAAGGTACTCCGGTTCTTTTGTTTTTCTTTTTCGTTGTTTGAATTGTCTACCGGAGAGGATTTTGTATCAATATCTACTTCCCCACTAAAACAAGCATCAATAAACATTAATTTTCTCGAAGGCTTAATGTTTTTAAATAAATCATCAAACATATTAAAAGGTACAGAATTGATTTTAGGATCAGTAAAATTGGTGTAATAGGTAGGAAAGTAGTAATTAAAATCGGTATCCAGGTACCCATGACCAGCAAAAAATACCAGCACCACATCATTAGTTGTTGCTTTTGAAAAATACTGCTTTAATTGCGAAATAGAGTCGCTAGTAAATGATTTATTAAATAATTTTTTTAAATAAACTTTTTCAAAGGATTTGGAGTTACTAAAATTTTTGGCAATATCATTAGCGTCTTTAACCGCATATGTTAAATCAAACTTTGTGTTTTCAAATTTTTCACTTGCCAATACGAGTAAGTATAAATTTGGTTTAACATCTAATGTGTTATTATAAAAGCGTGTCGTTTTTGCACTTTCTAAACCGTTAATATCTCGGGCAAATACTTCTAAGCGATTTATTCCTGATGTCAATTCTACTTTTAGATTACTAATTGTAAATTCTTTATTAGACTCTTTGACTTGTTCTTGAAATAAAGTAACACCGTTGTTTAATACTATGAGTTCTTTTAGAGCGTTATCACCTTTATTAGCTGTAATAGATATAGAAACACTTCCTGCTTTGTCCTCCTGTATAATTACTTTTGAAATTTTAGGTATGTTGCTAAAAGACATTTTGCTTTGAGTAGTTAAGCCTAAAAGTTTTAAGCGTTTGTTATAAGCGCTTTCGTATGATTTAATGAGATTAGTGTCTGAACAGCCGAATGCTTTTAATACTTTGTGTGGTTGATTTAAATAGGCATCAAATTGTTCAAAGCTATATACTTCTGAGTTATATTTAAATCTTAAATTCTTAACAAATTCTTTTGAGCCTAAATAGAAAAGTTCGGTTGTCAATAAGAAATAGTTATCAAAAATCGCATTAGCCAATTGACCAATTACTTTTTTCTTTTCCAAATCAACAAAGGTTAACAAGGAATTATTGGTATTTAAAATAATTGCTTTTTTTTGATTTTCTAAAAAATAACATTTAGGCATGAAAATTTTAAGCTCTTTTAAATCAATAATTTCTTCGCCTTTATGGTTAAAAATTTTAAAGAAATCACCTTCATTGGAGCTTAAAGCAGTGTAGTTACCCGTGTTAGCGGAACTATGAAATGGAAGTACCTCCTTGGTTTCTGCTACTACTTTTGAATTAAGTAATTGGCCGCTTTGTGTATCATACTCATCGTATTTTATTCTCTGAATGCCATCCCCGCTTAAGTTATAATCTAAATACCAAATCCCGATTTTAGAATCTTTAATAATAAAATTATATGGAAAGTAACTCACTGCATAATCAGCCACTATTTTTTTTGTGGCTACGTCAATTTTAACGATTGCAAACACATCCATTTCAACTTCAGTTCCTGAAATGTTCATTTTCTTTTTTATTTGGGCAGAAGTGAAGATTGATTTTTGGTCTTCACTAATACTCACTTTTGCGTTGGTTGCCCAAGCATTACTTTCATAAATTGTTGATTTTGTTTTACGATTCACAAATGAATAACCGTTTTGTTGTGGAACAAAAACTAAGTCATTGTTATAAGAAACCAGTTGAGAAGGGTTTGAAGCAAGAAGCGAATAGAGACCTTTGTATGTTTCACTAACCCCTGTATTTAAGTTCACAATGGTTAAAGAGTTGTAGTCGCTGTAATAAAATTCATTATTCAAAAAACCGGAAAAGAATGCATATACATTTTTTTTAAGTTGTTTGGTATATTTCTTTTTCAAAATGTTGTAAATCGTTAAATTAAGATGTTCAAAATCTCGCCCCGAGTTAACAACAAGTTCAGAGTCGTTTAAAAATTTGACGTTATAAATTAAAGAAGTATCACTTCCACTAGGATCTTTAATTAGAGCATATTTCGTATAATTTGTCAAATCCCATAAGTAACCTGTATTACTTGAGTTTAAGAACAGCCATTTGTTTCCGGGACTTATTTCGGCATTTGTAATATTACTTGAAAGAGAGGGCTTTTCAGCAATAAACTTAAAGTTATTTTTTGGTTCAATTACTTTTAAGGCTTTGTAGGGGTAAAATACAGTTGTAATTAAACGATTTCCTGACGGAGAAATAACTATACCAGTGCCTTGATTTGCTGTTGTACGAAACAGTTTGAGAGTTTTTAAATCAATCCATTTAATACCCTTTGTTGTACTATACAAACAATAGCTTGTGCCGGTTAAAAAGTCAATATCAAATATAAACTCGTTGTTTTTAAAGTTAATGGTATCAGGTTTAATCATTGTAGGCCGCTTATTTGCTAAAGCTTTTGTTTCTTTATCCAGAAAAGAGTAATTATAAGTTGGTATTTTAACTTCATGGATAACTTTGTTGTCTTTACAATTTAGAATAAAATAGCTGCTAGAAGTGAAACAGATCAAAATGGAATCTTTCAGCTTCATTTTTGCCAAATTGGTTGGAATTGAGATTAACTCTTTTACGTCGTTGAGGTTATTAATAGACTGTTTGAATATTGATTGAACTGTGCCGCTTGATTTAGCTAAGTAAATTACATTTTCTTTAA
>B570J29032_109959566_pt1 | contig 33575 bp, 33 predicted proteins | sample LakMenEpi16Nov12_FD_29032 | JGI IMG/M metagenome (IMG submission 29032) | reverse complement strand
GCAATGGTAGCAGGTTTAATGGATTTACCATTTGTTTCATTGGCCACCAAGTTAGACGTGAGTGGAAACAAAGCCATTATTGAACATGAAATTGATGGCGGAACCCAGGTGGTGGAATGCGAATTCCCAATGGTTTTAAGTGCCGCAAAGGGAATGGCAGAACAACGAATTCCAAACATGCGCGGAATTATGGCTTCCAGAACCAAGCCTCTAGCTGTTATACCTGCAACAGGTTCAGCCGGTTTAACCAGTATTAAATCATACCAACTTAACCCCGGCAGAACAACCTGTAAAATGCTTTCGGAAGATAGTTTAGATGAACTCGTAAATTTATTGCATACCGAAGCAAAAGTAATTTAATCAAACACTAATCTCAAAAAAATTAATAAATGTCAGTTCTTGTATTTGTAGAAATTAATAAAGGGCGAGTTAAAAAAGCCTCCTTGGAATGTGTTAATTACGCAGCTAAAATTGCGCAATTAACAAGCTCATCTGTTGTTGCATTTGTAAATAATGCCGATGCTTCGCAACTTGAAGAAATTGGAAAAGCAGGTGCCTCAAAAATATTAGCCGTAAAAAACGATAAGGTTGGCACTGATAGCGTTTATACAACAGCTGCCATTGAACAAGCAGTTAAAGCCGAAAATGCTAAAACCATTGTGTTTGCATTCGATTTAACCGGAAAATCAGTTGCTCCTCGCCTTTCTGCCAAATTAAAAGCAGGAATGGTTGCAGGTGCCACAGATTATCCGGTAGTAAATGGCAATTCATTTGAAGTTAAAAAGAATGTTTTCTCCGGTAAGGCTTCTGCTTTATACAGTATTAATTCAGATATTAAAATTATTTCCTTATTACCAAACAGTTTTCCTATCACACTTGGATCAAATGCAGCATCTGTAGTTGATTTTAATGTGGATTTAGGTTCAGTTACTTCAAAAATTATCGTTAAAGAGGTAAAAAGCAATGCTTCTGATGGTATGGTTCCTTTAACTGAAGCTGAATTAGTGGTGAGTGCCGGAAGAGGATTAAAAGGACCTGAAAACTGGGGAATTATTGAAGAATTAGCAAAAAGCTTAAACGCAACTACGGCCTGTTCTCGTCCTGTTTCTGATATGCACTGGAGACCGCATCATGAGCATGTTGGTCAAACAGGTTTTGCCATTAGGCCAAATTTATACATTGCTATTGGTATTTCAGGAGCAATACAACATTTAGCTGGTGTTAACGGTAGTAAAACCATTGTCGTAATTAACAATGATAAAGAAGCACCGTTCTTCAAATCTGCAGATTACGGAATTGTTGGTGATGCGTTTAGCATTGTGCCTAAATTAACCGAAGCCATTAAAAAGTTTAAGGCTAATCAAAACTAAGCCCTTAAATTTTTAAAAGCATACAAGTGAATTTTCAAAGAAAAATAGTTAAAACCAACTAGATTTAATGAAAAAAATAAAATTAGAAATAGTTGGATTATCATACAGCCAAACACAAAGTGGCGCTTATGCGCTGGTGCTTGGCGAAAATGCCGGATCTAGAAGATTACCAATTATCATTGGTGGATTTGAAGCACAAGCCATTGCCATTGAACTGGAAAAAATGAGTCCCAGCAGACCATTAACACATGATTTATTTAAAGCCTTTGCCGACCAGTTTGAAATTAAAATTACCGAAGTTTTAATTTATAATTTAGTAGAAGGTATATTTTACGCCAAATTGGTTTGCAGCAACGCAAGCGAACAATATGAAATTGATGCCAGAACCAGTGATGCCATAGCCATTGCCGTTAGATTTGGCTGCCCTATTTATACTTATGAGTTCATTTTAAAAAGTGCAGGCATTGTGCTGGACGATGAGGGAGATGGCAGCACAAAAGAAAGTGGTTCGGATGAAATAGCAGAATTAGCAGAGACAGAAGCCGGAGCAGACCCAAAAAGTGAGCTTCAGGCTAAAAGTACCGAAGAACTCAAAAATATGCTTAACACAGCCGTTCAGGACGAAAAGTTTGAATTAGCCTCTAAAATAAGAGACGAGTTAAACAATAGAAAAACATCTTAGAGATAAGTATTAAAAATAAAAAAGCCACGAAATAAATTCGTGGCTTTTTTATTTGCCTTCTCTAGTCCTCATTTTAGTAGAATAGAAACGAGGATGTTATAGCAGTGCGATTGTATCACACACTATTAAATTAATACCATTATTTTAAACAAATTATTTTTTGGGCTTTGCAAAAGCCCAATTAAAACGACCTCGTTACACTACGTTAAATGAGGACGAGCTTGGATATATAAGAATAGGAGTTACATAGCACGCTCAAAAACTACTACTTCAAAATTTCAATTTCTACGCGTCTATTGGCTTCCTCCTCCATTAAATTTTCAGGATGAGGATAGATCATTTTTCTACAACCCATGCCATCGGTTTTAATTCTATTTGATTTAATTTTATTATCCACCAAATAATCTTTTATAGCTTTTGCTCTTAAAACAGATAGTTCCTGGGTATCATACCTCCCCCCTGAAATGCAGCCATTAACGTGTCCTGTTATTTTAATTTTAAAATCCGGATTATCGAGCATCATGCGCGTTAAATTTTCTAAAGCCGGAACCGAAAATGGGATGTATTTGGGCGAGCCTCCATAAAAATTAATACTTCCAATTTTATATTTTCCACCAGTTGTAAGCGCAGGTAAATAAATGTTGGTATCTCTTATGGGTTGTTTAGAAATTAAGTCTATTACAGCTGAATACGTAAAGTGCTTTTTATTATACACGTTAATTAAATATTTACTGAGTTGATTTAAGGTTGTATCAATATTATATTTTCCACTTGAATCTGTCGCAACTTTTTTTATCAGATTGCCAGTAATCCCAGTTATGGATATTTCTGCAACTAAGCCATTACCAAGCGAATCTTTAATTGCTCCGCTGAGTTTAATTCTTTTTTCGAATTTAATGTTTAACTGATAAGGCTTTGGAGTATTACTTAAATTATCTATTACCAAATAGTAGGTTTGACCACTATCTATCTTTAAGCTGGCTGAGTAAGGATTTTGACTGCCTTTTACTACATAATTTTGCTGTGCATTGTCGTTTAATCCTGTTTCACCTTTTTTTGTTTTACTAACGTTTGCAAGGTTTACCCTCAAAGGCATTTGTTTGTTTAAGGTTCTGCAAAAATTTGTATCTTTTTTTTGAAACAACATGTAATCAAAGTCATTTGTCGTGTCGGTTGGCATTATTGTGAAACAAAAGTTGCCTTCCATGTAAAATTTTAGTTGGTACCAGCTACTGTTGTGTTCTTTTTCAAAAATAGATATATTGTTAATTCTGGAACCATTAAACTCTTGTTTATCAAATCCTTTTGGTTCTTTTTTGTGTGTAATAACAAAGTTGGAGTTAATTTTAAAAAACTTGGCTTCATTACAGTTACAGGCGTGTTTGGCTGTATCGATAAATTTTCTGGTTTGCGCATTAATCGTAACAATTGATAATTGGAAAATTATCCATTTCAATAAAATAAACTTTTTACAAAATCTATGACTCAAAAAAATCAATAGCAACAATTTAAGGACTCCTTTCAAAAATAGCATAATTATTCTTCAAAACAATTTTCATATTAATAGAATAAATAACCCTAGCGCAACGTTCTTAGAGTATAAACATAACTTTAATAAAGGATAGTCAAATTAATTTACCCATAAACATCTTAGTTAAATTTATTTAATAAGTAATTCACAATAACTATTTGTGATTTAATTAGTTGCGTAACTAAGAAATAAAAGGTATCTTCGTGGCTTAAATTTCAAACTATGTTAGGAAAAAGCATTGGTAAAAACGCATCCGACATTAACGGATCAGTTAACTTAATTGGCACCGGAACCAAAATTACGGGTGATATTAACTGCGACGGCGATGTGAGAATTGATGGCAACCTACAAGGCAATTTAACCACTACCGGTAAATTTGTGCTTGGTCCGCAAGGTTTTATTGAAGGAAACATTACCTGTGCCAATGCCGACATCAGCGGCGAAATTAAAGGTACCATCCAAACCAATGAATTACTAATGCTTAAAAGCACCGCAAAAATTAAAGGTGATATCATTACCAATAAATTATCAATAGAAGCAGGTGCTATATTTAACGGAAGTTGCAACATGGGCGCATTAGTGAAGAGCATGTCCGGCAACAGTTCAAACCTGGTTAATGGAGCCAAAACAGCCTAATTCATTTTTAAAGTACAGTAACATGGCCATTCAAATGGGTTTAATCATTGGGTTAAGCGCATGGGGTGGCACCAAGTTGGATGCATACTACAAAAACGAAAAGCCAATTTTAACTGTAGTGCTTTGTTTAAGCGGTATTTTTATTTCGCTTTATTTAATATTGAAGGATTTTATTCAGCCCAAAAAATAAGCATGCATTTATTGTTTAATTTGCTTTTACCTCTGGTCATCTCCCTACTCGCCTCTTATGTTTTTAACCTATTTGCCATAAGCTATTATTTGCTTTATCCTGCAAGTGTACTCATTCATTTATTATTGTCGGCCACCTTATTCTTTATTTACAAAAAAAAACTCAACCCAAAAGAATACACGCAACTGCTATTTGGCAGTAACCTAATTAAATTTTTACTCTGTTTGTTCGGCTTAATAGCTTTTTACGTGATAGATAAAGCGCATTTTGGCAAGTTTAGTCTGCATTATTTAGTGCATTATGTATTATTTACTATTTTTGAGTTGAATTACCTGTTTAAGAACATAAAACTAAGACAAGCAGAAGAAAAGCATATCAACTAACATTTATTACAAAATTAATTTATGATTAAGAAAATAGCCATCCTTTTTATAATAGGTTCATACATTACTAAGGCACAGGATACTAAATTTAATTTCAGTTTATCATCGCCAACACAAACCATCACCAATAAAGCAGGCAGTAACATAAAATTTACACCTGTAAAATTAATTGATGCAACCGGCATCCAAAATCAAAACCAAACCGGCACCTGTTGGTCATTTTCCGGACTCTCCTTTTTTGAAAGCGAAATGATAAGGTTAGGAAAAGGCCGTGAATACAATTTAAGCGAAATGTTTGTGGCGCGTAAAGCTTATCCGTTAAAAGCAGCCAATTATATCAGAATGCATGGCAGAACGAACTTAGGTGAAGGTGGTGGTTTTCCGGATGTGGTGAATGTGATTAAAAAATACGGTATGGTACCGGAAGAAGTGTATACCGGTAAAAAAGATGCTAATGCCCCACACAACCATGCATTATTGGAAACAACCATCAAAAACATTTTGTTACCCGCGGCCAATGATGCTACACAAAAAATAGATTTTAATTTTTTAACCAATTCTGTAGATGCCGTTTGCGATGAGTACTTAGGTAAAATTCCTGAAAAATTTACTTACAAAGGCAAAGAATACACCCCGCAAACCTATGCCGAAGCAACTGGTATTAAAGCCGATGATTACGTTTATTTAACCTCTTTTACACACCATCCTTACTATTCTCAGTTTGTATTGGAAGTGCCGGATAACTGGAATTGGGAACCCATGTACAATTTACCATTAAACGAATTCCAGGAGGTGATGAGTAGCTCCATGAACAATGGATACACCTGGGCCTGGGCCGCAGATGTGAGTGAAAAACAATTTATGTTTGCAGATGGAATAGCCATTGTAACAAGTAAGCCACATGAACAATTAAATGAAGATGAAAAAAAACAATTAAGTACAGAGCCTCAAAAACAAATGGTGATAACACCTGAAATCAGACAAAAAGCATTTGACAATTACGAAACACAAGACGACCATGGCATGCATGCGGTTGGCATGGTAAAAGACCAAAGTGGCACCTTGTATTACGTTATTAAAAACAGTTGGGGAACAGAACGCAACACTTGCGGTGGATTTTTTTTTGCAAGCGAAAACTATGTGTTGTACAAAACAACCAGCATCATGATTCATAAAAAAGCCATTCCGGCTGCCATTGCAAAAAAATTAGGAATCCAGCAATAACATGTCTCAGGCCATTCAAAAATCTGCCGTTAACAAATTAATACTGGTTGCTGCCCTTGGCTACTTTGTGGATATTTATGACCTCGTGTTATTTGGGATGGAACGGGTGGCCAGTTTAAAAGATTTGTTAAGCCCATTAAATTTATCGGAGAAAGACCTAAACGACCAGTTAACCACCGTTGGAGCACAGTTATTAAGTTATCAGATGTTTGGCATGGTGGTAGGTGGTATTTTTTGGGGAATTTTAGGTGATAAAAAAGGAAGGTTAACTGTTCTCTTTGGCAGCATTGTCATGTATTCGTTAGCCAACATTGCCAATGGATTTGTAACCGATACCTTTTGGTATGCAATATTAAGATTTGTGTCGGGATTTGGATTAGCAGGCGAATTAGGCGCAGGCATTACCCTGGTAAGTGAATCCATGAGTAAAGAAAAACGAGGCATTGGCACCACCATTGTAGCCTCGGTAGGTTTATTTGGCGCTGTTATTGCAGGGGTTACCACATTTTTAATAGACAATTGGCGAGCCAGTTATTTTATTGGAGGTGGTTTAGGGCTCTTGTTATTATTGCTTCGCATTGGGGTATTTGAAAGTGGCATGTTTGACCATGTGAAGAAAAATGACACCATTAAAAAAGGCAATATCTTTTTTTTAGTCTCGCACCCAAAATTATTTTTAAAATATTTAAACATCATTTTAGTGGCGGTACCCGTTTGGTTTGTGATGTTTTTTTTGGTTCAATTTGCGCCCGACATGTGCAAAGCATTAGGTATGACAGATGGCCCAACCGAAGGCAGAATACCCATCATGGTAGCTTATATAGGTATTACCATTGGCGATGTCGTAAGTGGCTTGTTAAGCCAAAAATTAAAATCACGTAAAAAAGTGTTGGCCTTGTTTATAAGCATTACCTTGGTATTTAGTGTATTGTATTATTTATTTGCTACTACAAGTATAACGGTGTTTTATATTTTCATATTTATGATAGGTTTTGGCACCGGTTATTGGGCCGTGTTTATGAGTGCGGCATCAGAATTATTTGGCACCAACATAAGGGCTACGGTTACCACCACTGCACCCAATTTTGTGCGAGGCTCCGTAACCCTCATGACCATTATTAACGCCACCTTAAAACCAAGCTATGGTTTGGTAGTATCCAGTATTTACATTGGCATTGGTGTATTTATAATGGCCTACCTAGCCAATTATTATTTAGAAGAAACCTTTCATAAGGACTTAAATTATAGTGAGGAGTAGTTTACCTCACTCCTATTTGGTTAAAACACTTATTGTTTTAATGCAATTTCTTAAATTTGGTATTAAAAAAGCGATTAGCCGATTGTAAACGTTTGTAATACCAATGTGAAAAAATAATTATGCCAATAATTATTTTTACTACATTGGTTTATACCGATTAGAAAGAAGTTTGGTGCAATGAAGTGAAACGAAATTGGACCATTACTTATTTCACATCGTTATAAATATTTGCAAATGGTTTTCTAGCGGGTATGAGCTGTTACTTGCAATAGGCAGGTAGACATTGACATGACTGACTAATCACGACATACAATTTACTTAGAAGTAGCTCGACAATTTGACATGAAGGATATTAAATCGACACTAATTGACTTTAGGCTCATTAATAATTTCCTCGGTGACTGTATTGACCAGTTGCATTCACACCAAGTAGCGGTCGCATTTTGGGAAGAGTATTTCGAGACACATCTTTTTAAGTTCAACTTGCTTAACGCGTCTCTAATTCGTGAATTCGATGGAATAGAAGTGCCCGCAACGAAGAACGCTGTCAAGACGAAGACTTGGGACATTTCGGCCTTGTACTTAATGGCAAGGTCTCAGCTTGAAACCTACTTTATTCTTAAGTATTTATACTTGAATGTAACTTCTGACGACCAAGGTGCTTTTCGATATTTTCTATATGAATATGGGGGGCTTTGCATTCGACAAGAATATTCAGCCACAACTCCCGAACACATTGCAAAGAAGAAGTTTGAAGCAGACAGAATCGAAGAGCTCAAAACTATTCTTCAAAACAATAGCTATTTTCAAACTCTCCCAGACTATAAACAGAAAGACCTTCTCAATAGACAAAGACCTAAAGAAATCGGTTGGTCTGAAATAATTTCCGAAAGTGGAGTCGATGAAATATATTTCAACAATTGGAAGTACTATAGCAACTATGCACACTCGGAATTTATTGAAGCAATGCAGCTCAAAAGTTTCTTTTTAAATCCTTCAAGAATCCCCGGAACCATTCATCATACCTTAGTTTCAGTAATGATGTTTCCGTCAATGTTAATTACCTCCCTGGTTGTTAAGTATCCCATACTCAAGACGCTCCTCGACAATCAGACTTTAGAACTGCGGACGAAGATTGAAATTTGGAACAAATTTGGACTTGACCATTCAATGCCAAAGACACCTGAAGACACGCCTACTGCAAGTAACAGCAAATAAACGTAAGCGGGCGGACTCCGTCATCGCTCGGTGCGAAATTAAGGTGCGCTGAAGCGCATTTTTATTTTGCACCTCACTAATAAACATTTATCTTTAAATAACCTTTTGTGGGTATAGACAGTTGATGCTTCGTCCGCCGCGGCGGAGCCCAAAGGCGAGTAGCTGCAAAACGTCAGGTTGTGAAAAAACTAAAATGAAATGACTGAGAATCGCTTAAACGAAAATTGTTTCGGGTTGGTATCCGAATAAAAAAATGTGTAATTTAGTTTTTTCATAGGCTGACGTTATAGATAAGCTGCGGTACATCCTAAATGACAAAACAATTTAATATACTAACATTATTTTCCATCTAGACATCAAAAGAGGACTCACAAAGCATTTATCTTGCGCTTAATCTCATCAATCATCAGATTATACCATGTGGACAAATTTCATTTTCAAAAATATAAATAAAATATTTATACAAACACCTAAACGTGACGTAGTTGTTTGCCGCAGCCAACCTGCACATAACGAACACGCTGAAGATAAAATCAATCAATTGGTTTATGAGTTGTACGATTTAACTCCTGAAGAAGTTGCAATCATTGAACACACAGTATCCCCCTCTAAGAGGGGGTGTCCGCAGGACGGGGGAGGAAAATAGTAGTCATATTTACCTCCCCCTGCCCCCCTCTGGGAGGGGGATAAGCAAGGGGTAAAAAGAAAATGATAGAAAAAAGAAAATGATAGAAAAAAATAAATAACGGTTAATGCTCCTACAAAAAGGGTGTCCGCAGGACGGGGGAGGAAAATAGTAGTCATATTTACCTCCCCCTGCCCCCTTTGGGAGGGGGATAAGCTGTGTGTAAAAAGGAGGGGGATAAGCAAGGGGTAAAAAGAAAATGATAGAAAAAAATAAATAACGGTTAATGCTCCTACAAAAAGGGGCCCCCCTCCCAGAGGGGGATAAGCTGTGTGTAAAAGGAGGGGGATAAGCAAGGGGTAAAAAGAAAATGATAGAAAAAAATAAATAACAGTTAATGCTTCCACAAAAAGGGTGTCCGCAGGACAGGGGGAGGAAATAAGCAGTAAGCAAATCTCCTCTCCCTGCCCCCTCTGGAAGGGGGATAAGCTGTGTGTAAAAAGGAGGGGAATAAGCTGTGTGCCAAAAAAGAACAGAAAAGACGGAGGAAAAAATTGAATGAATAAAAACGAAACATATAATCACTATAACAAAAACCTTCAACCTTTTGCAAGCGAAAACCGCAAAAAAATGACCAAGGCCGAAGCATGTTTGTGGAAATATGTTTTAAAAGCAAAAATGACAGGTTATACATTTAACCGTCAACGCCCTGTTTTAAATTACATAGCGGATTTTATGTGTAAAGAATTAAAGTTAGTTATAGAAGTTGACGGCATTACACACACATTTGAACAAGTAATTGAAAATGATAAAATAAGACAAACTAAACTTGAAGAGTATGGATTTACTGTCATTCGTTTTACAGATAACGACGTGTTAACTAATATTGAAAGTGTAAGAAGAAGTATTTTGATTACTCTTGAAAACTTAAAAGCAACTAATGGAGCCAACAGATATTAAAATACAGGAAGCTTTACAACATGCTAATGAGTGGATAGCTTTTTTAGCTTCTCGCCCTGATGAGGAGTTAGTGCGCCGTTTAGACACCAATGGATGGCAGTACCAAATTGCCTATAAAAATAAGGATGAAAAACTGTGTGAGTTTATGAATATTATGCACCGCATTTTAGTAGAGGCAAGCATTTATATAGATGAACATCAAATCCCTGACGAAATTTCTGAAATAAGTTTAGAAGTTTCGCAAATGGAACATATCATTGCTCAAGAAGAAGTTCGCTACGAAGTGATTGAATCATTCCAACCTCAAAGAATTTCTAAACCAAAAATTCAGGAAGATAATAGCAGCCAAATGAGTTTGTTTTGATTGTATGGCTATACTAATTTAATACTCAATCCAGATTATGCATTAGTAGACGAAGCATAAGCCGAACTAACTGCATTAGTTGGGTTTATCCAGCCTACAGCAACTAAAACTGTCTAAGGAAGGCAAGCCCGATTTAGAAAATCATCATTTTGGTTTCTTGTATTCTTGAAAATGGTTGATTTACTTACATTGTTTATTCATTAGGTTTTCTAAATGAATGATAAGGTTAAACATAATTTTGTTTGATATTAACTGCTTAATGACTCTAAGTTACATCAACTCTTCATAGTTTTGAAACTGTTCAAAAAAACGCTATCTTCAATCCAGCTAAAGAGCCCCTATTTAATCATGAATACAAATAAAATTGGAAAATACATACTTTTATTTAGTGTCCCTGTTTTTATCATCACAGTGCTGCTTATGTTGTTTAGTGAAATAATTCATGAGTTAGCAGGCACTCCCTTAATATTATTCTCCTATCTTATTTCGTGTATTAGTTTGGCAATGGTTTATTATCATTCAATTCCTACAAAACGAAAAAAAGCCATCAAAATAATGACAATTATATCAATTAGTGTTTTTGTTATTGGCTGGACTTTTAAATTTTTACATTGGCCGGGCGCTGCAATTTGTATATTAACATCCTGTGTTTTATTTTCTTTTGCCTGTCTCCCTCTAATAATTAAATCACGTTATGAAAACAGAAAAACATTACTAACTAAAGCAATTGTATTATTGAGTTTGGCTGACTTACTTTCGGTTCTCTGTATTTTAATGGGTCTTTTATTTAAAGTATTGCATTGGCCGGGAGGCAATTATTTAACAATAACCGGAACTATACTCTTAATTATGACATTTGTTTTTTGGAATCTTTCTTTCAGAAAAGAAGTAAAATTAAGATTAGTTGCAGAGGAGCAACTTAAAGAAACCTTAAATGAAGTAAAAGAAAAACAACGAGAAATTACAGACAGCATTAATTACGCTAAACGCATTCAGGAAGCCATTTTACCTTCCTTTGAATTTATAAAAATGCATTTGCCAAATTCATTCATTTATTATCGACCCAAAGATATAGTGGCAGGCGATTTTTATTGGGCCGAAAAAGTTGAAGATAAATTTTTTATTGCGGCAGCTGATTGCACGGGGCATGGCGTGCCTGGTGCCTTGGTTTCTGTAGTATGTTATAATGCCCTAAACAGAAGCATTAAAGAATTTAAACAATTTGAAACCGGTAAAATTTTAGATAAAACCAGAGAATTGGTTTTGGAAACATTTAAAAAAAGTGTCAACGAGGTAAAAGACGGAATGGATATTTCTTTATTGTGCATTGATACTCAAACTAAAAAAATTGAATGGAGTGGTGCCAACAACCCGCTTTGGTACATACAAGATCAAGAATTTAAGGAGATTAAGGCCGATAAACAACCCATAGGGAAAACGGACTATCCAAAACCATTTACAACGCATCAAATTAATTACAAAGTAAACACCACACTTTATTTGTTTACCGATGGCTTTGCAGATCAATTTGGTGGACCAAGTGGTAAAAAATTTAAATACAAACAGTTTTCTGACATACTCTTAAAAAATTATAGTTTAACTCAAACACAACAGTCAGACCTCATTAATAAAGCCTTTTCTGATTGGAAAGGAGAATTAGAACAAGTTGATGATGTGTGTGTAATTGGCATTAATATTTAACAGATAGTACGCAATAGAATTCGACACCCCACCGTGGAGAACCTTGAAAATACAATCAAATCAAGTGTCTCCTTATGATTTTAGAACAAAGAAATGGTTTCAATCAGTTCAAGAAATAAAATCGAGGATAGACATAAGATTGAAGTGTTTTCAGGTGCTTTAGAATTTCTAGCGCATAATCCCGGCTTAAGGTTAGATGCTCTTAAACATAAATAATAATGTAATATTAAATAAAAAAGGCTCTGAATTATATTACCGTATTTAGCAATCTCACCTTTTATTTACAAACAACTTTAGATTATTTTTAAAACCTTTATTGAGTTCTAAATTTACTATAAATCTATGGAATACTATTCTTTAACAAGGTGGCGTTGTAAGATTGAATAAGGGCATTAAACCTATTTAAGGCTAAAGAATCCTTTTTATTGGTTTTATTAATTGGATTTACTAAATCTATATCTGTTTTGTAATTGTATTTGCTTAATAATGCAGGCGGTTGAACCACATAATAATTACTATCATTTACTACATGGTAATTTCCATTGGAAGCAAAATAAGCATAACGGCCTAAAGTGTCAGAATAACTTGTACCGAATGAAAAGAAGGGAGCATCATAACCTAATAATTCCATGGCAGTTGGCAAAATATCCATTTGACTGAATACTTGATTTTGTAGCAATGTTAAACTATTATCGCCTCTGTAAAATAGTATTGGAATAGCCATATTACCAACAATGGTTTTATAAAAACGATCACCTGAAATGGAAGCATGATCAGCAGTAATAATAAACAAAGTGTTTGAAAACCAACTTGTTTTTTTGGCCGCATTAAAAAATTGTCTCAATGAATAATCACCGTATCCAATACTTTCGTGGTTCTCATAAGTTCCTTTTTTAAATTTATTTTGATGCTGTTTCGGAATAACATAAGGATGATGTGAACTTATCGTAAAGATGGAGGTATGAAAAGGCTGTTTCATTTTGTTCATTTTAACAACACAACTCTGCAAAAAAGGCTCATCAAAAATTCCCCAAAACCCATCAAAATCTTTGTCATTGTTGTATTCGTTTTTGCCATAGTAATCTTCGTAACCGGCAATTCTACTATAACTGTCAAAGTTCATTGTGCTGTTAATACCTCCGTGCATGAATGAAGTAGTATAGCCCTTTTGTTTTAACAATGTGGCAAAGCTTTGTTGTTTATTATTTGAATAAGGTGTGTTAATAAAAGGGTTATCGGTTAAAGAAGGTAAACTACTTAAAATTGCAGGAATACCTTCATTTGATCGCGTGCCATTCGCAAAAGCATTTGTAAATACCATGGCATGAGTCATCAAACTATCTAAAAATGGAGTATAACTTACGCCGGTGTTACCAAGTTTTGTGTATTCTTTCGAAAAACTTTCTAAGATTAATATTACAACATTTTCATTTTTAAACTTAGTGTTTTGAAGATAATGATTCGGATCATAAATAGTTTTTAATTCCGTTTCACTGAAAAATTGGTAATCAACCAACGATTTTTTACCAAATGTTTTTATCAATGTAAATGGTGTATTTAAGGTCATAGGAATATAGTTGGGCAATCCAACGTCAGCACCATTAATCATATCTATCGGAACACGCTGTAATCCGCCTCTAATGCCCAAAACTGTTAAGCCTGCATTCACTAAAAATAAAAACCAAAGTAAAACAAAGGAACCTTTCGTTACAGGAACATTTGTATTGTCTTCATCTAATTTAATTTTAGAATAAGCCTTGCTTACTAAAACTAATAGTAGTATAAAGATGAGTAACAACCACCAGTAGTCCATTAAATATTGGGGCAATAATTTAGTTAAATCTGTTTGGCCTCCAACCTGTGCAAATAAATCTGCCGTACTTCTTTTTTTAATGAACTTAAAATAACCAACATCAATTAAGTTTACTAAAATGAAAATTGAATTTGGTATCATAAATACCCATTTTAATAATCGTTGATAAGCAGGAAGATAAAAAAATCTGAAAGGTAAAACAGATAATAAAATAAACAATGAAGAAGCCACACAAATGCTAAAAACATCAAACCTTAAACCATAAACAGTTACTTTTAAAAACGTGAACAAACTTAAATCACTGTAGAAAGTAAGATTACCAAGTAAAAATAATAACCGGCACAGAAAATATACCGCAAGCAATAGCAACAATCTGTAAATCGTAATTTTTAGTTGATATAGGTAGGTTGATAGCAAAAAATAAATTATTTTAGGCTTATATTTTGCAAGCGAATATACATAAAGAAATTATAAGCATTCTAAAAAAGTATTGGGGGCATGAGAGTTTCCGTCTACTTCAGAAGGAAATCATTTTATCTGTAATTGAACAAAAAGATACGTTAGCCTTATTACCAACAGGCGGTGGCAAGTCCATTTGTTTTCAGGTACCGGCACTGGTTTTAGGTGGCACCTGTCTTGTTATTTCTCCTTTAATAGCTTTAATGAACGATCAGGTTCAAAACTTAAAGAAACGTGGAATTTCAGCTGTTGCAATTACTTCGGCCATGAGCCAGAAGGAAATTGATATTTCCTTAAATAACGCTGCCTTAGGACATGTACAATTCATTTATGTATCTCCGGAAAGGTTACAAAATGAAAATTTTCAAAAGAAACTATCTTTCTTACCAATTACCTTAATTGCAGTTGATGAGGCACATTGCGTTTCGCAGTGGGGTTACGATTTTAGGCCGAGTTATTTAAATATTGCTCAGATAAAAAATTATTTTGATAAGGTATCAATTATTGCATTAACCGCTTCTGCTACAAAGTTTGTAGTTGAAGATATTCAGCAAAAACTTGAATTTAAAAATCAACAAATTTTCAGACAATCGTTTAGTAGAAAAAATTTAAGATATGTTGTACAAGAAGAAGATGATAAATTAAAAAGGTTATTCAAAATCATTCAGAATATTGGAGGCTCGGGCATCATTTATGTGAGAAACAGAAAAATGACCGAAGATTTAGCTAAGCTTTTACAACAGTCTAAATTAACCGCCGCAGCTTATCACGCAGGGTTACAGTTTACAACCAGACAAACCATTCAGCAAAACTGGATTAATAACAGCATTCAGATTGTATGTGCAACCAATGCGTTTGGCATGGGGATAGATAAGCCGGATGTGAGATTTGTAGTTCACCTCGATTTACCGGACAGTTTAGAAGCCTACTTTCAAGAAGCAGGAAGAGCAGGACGAGATGGGCAAACAGCCTACTCTACCATACTTTTTAATAAACAAGATCAACAAAAATTGATGGATAACTTTAATTTATCCTATCCGTCTTTGGATGTCATTAAACACTATTACAACGCTATCTGCAACTATTATCAAATTGCAGTAAACAGTGGTGCAGGAACCGTTGTTGATTTTCAAATTGAAGCGATTTGTAAAAGTTATAACTTACAATCAATCATACTATTTAATTGCATTAAGTTTCTTGAAAAAGAAAATTATTTATCCTTTATTGATACCGGATATGAACCTGCCAAAGTTATGTTTGTTGCAAACAAAGATGATGTATATAATTTTCAACTGAAGTTTCCAAAATTTGAACCAATAATTAAAGGTTTACTCAGAACCTACGGCGGTATTTTTGAAAATTACGTTCACATTCAAGAAAAAGACCTTAGTTACAAAATTAAACAACCTGTTTCTGCTGTGCTTGAGCAACTTGATTTACTCGACAAACAAAAATTATTGTCATTTATTCCGCAAACCTCCATCCCTAAACTTGTTTTTGTGAATAATCGTGTATCTTCTAATTTTTTGCATTTTGATGAAAAGAATTACAGCCTTTTAAAGCAGAATCATTTAAACCGAATCAATTCTGTTATTGATTATACAAACAACAAAAACATTTGCAGAAACACGCAGTTATTAATTTATTTTAATGAATTTGATTATCAAGATTGTAATTATTGTGATGTTTGTATCTCTAAAAAGCCTAAAGATTTTGTTTCTGTTAAGCAAGCCATACTTAAGCAACTTCAAAAAGATCCTACTACCCTACCCTTGCTAATAGATGGCTTAAAAAAATACAATTCTAAAACAGTAATTCAAGCTTTCAATGAACTGATGGATGACGGTAAACTGGCTCAGAATGAAAACATCTACTATCTAAAAACTAAATAAATGACGAATAGTGCATTTTTTGATTTGTATGCAAAACCCGGAACTATAGGATTAGTTGGCGGAACTGCCTTAATTGACAAAGGAATTAGAAAGGCTCAAAAAATTCTGACCAGCAATAAACAGGACAGTTTATGGTCTCATGTATTTATTGTTAATGGTCGCCGGCAAGACAATCAAATTTGGATCATAGAATCGGATTTAGAATTTCACAGTAAACAAATTAAATTGGGCGTACAGGAAAACAGAATAAGTAAATATGATAAGGAGGAAGAATTTCCTAATGTGGCCATTTTGGATTTTAACCTCTCAACCACCGCTGCAGATGCAGTAATAGGAGAAGCATTAAACTTAGTTGCTTTAAAAACTCAGTATTCAATCAGAGAAGTTTTTGGGGTTTTGTATAATGTATTAAATCAACAAAGCAGATTAAAGGAAAATATATTCAAACAACAAAACTCATTATTTTGTTCTGCATTTGTTCAAAAATGCTATGATGTCATTCCGCTTCAATTTAACAATCAAATAACAGCATCTCAACTGGCACCAAATGATATATACACTACTTCTTTACCAAAACAATTACACGAAATAATTCGCACTGTGTAATAATATTCAATTTTAATTTTTATATTTGCATCGAAAGGTTTTCACTTAACAATTAAGTTAAGTAAAATTAAAAGGGAATAACGTGTAATTCGTTAACAGTTCCCGCTGCTGTAAAGTTCTTTTTGTGTTGTATCAATCTAAAGTCACTAACATTTGTTGGGAAGACGATACAACCGGAACAAGTCAGAAGACCTGCCTTTCAATAGAATTAATTAGGCTTCGGGAGGTGAGTTTAATTAAGAAAAGTTTTGAATAACTTAATTTATAATTACTTAATTGCTGTGCCTTGGAGCCTGCTAAACAAATGTTTAATAATATTTGCTTTGTTATTGTTTGCAGAAATATCTGTTGCGCAAGACACTACTAAATTAATTGAAATTGAAGTTACTGCTATCAGGCAATCAACCTCCTTTCAAAAAACAATTAAAATTGATAGTATTGATTTGGCTAATCAATCGAACCGAAATCTGGGCGAATTATTAGCCAACCACACTACCATTTTTATTAAAAACTACGGAAATGGTGCGCTAGGTACTACATCATTTAGAGGTGGAAGCGCCAATCAAACCGCTGTTTTATGGGAGGGCATTAACCTTAAAAATACAATGTTAGGACAAGCTGATTTAAGCCTTTTGCCGGTTGTTTTATTTAGCCAAGTTCAGATAGATTATGGTGGCGGCAGCGCGTTATGGGGCAGTGATGCTATGGGCGGAAGCATTCATTTATCGGGCTCAAATAAACAATTAAAACAAGGTCTCAGCTTAATAACTCAATTGGGTTCATCTAGTTTAAACGCTATGAATGCCTTTACAGGTTTTTCTTATGCCGCAAAAAAATTAAGTACTGAAACAAAGATTTACTTAAACCAAAATAAAAATCAATTTAAATATATTGATACAAACCTGTCAAAAGAACCAATCACCATTAAACATGCCGCTTATAATAATTTTGGCTTCATGCAAAATGTCAACTATGCTATTCATCCTAATCATCAAATAAAACTATCGCTTTGGTTTAATTCGTTTGACAGACAGCTTCCAAATTTTAGCCAAACGTTTAAAAGCAAACAGTATCAATATGATAGAAATACTAAATTAATTGCACAGCATCATTACGCAAAAAATAGAATGGCTGCAAACACCAAAGCAGCTTATTTTGTGGATGTATTAAATTACATTGACAGCACAGCAGGAATTTATAGTTATAGTAGGGTTGAAAATTTGGTGATAGACCATGAAAATAAATTTCAAATTAACAAGAGAAGTAGATTCCAATCCGGTTTTAATTTATCAGGCAGCAAGGCCATTACAAAAAATTATGAAGACTCGGAGCGTTTGTTAAGAATGGGACTATACATGATGTATTCATATAACTGGTTAGACAACTTAACAACTAGTGCTGTCATTAGATATGAAGTTACTAATCTTACCAAAATTCCGGTAACCGGAAATTTGAATTTAAGTTATCAATTAACCAAAAGATGTTTTCTGAAATTAAATGCAGCCAATGTATTCAGACAACCAAGTTTAAATGAATTATTCTGGTTACCGGGAGGTAACAGAAATTTATTGCCAGAAAATGGAAATGTTTTTGATGGTGAAATCCGTTACCAAAAAAATCACTCTAATTTAGCCTTTGATATTTCATTGGCAGCTTATCACAAAATCATTAACAATTGGATACTTTGGCTACCCGGCCCCAATGGTAATCCAAGCCCTAAAAACATCCAACAGGTATTTAGCAGAGGTACAGAAACCTCCACAAAATTGACTTATCAATTGAAATCACTTAAGGTAGGCATGCAATTTTTAACGCATTACTGCCTGTCAACGATCACCAAACAGGATCAGGATTATACGAATTCATTAAACAAACAACTCATTTATACACCACGTTATACGGGTAATTTTAATTTATTCGTACAATTCAAATCCGCAAGTTTACAAATGAATAATCAATATGTAGGTTATCGCTTCACAAGCAGTGATAACAGTGGTTGGCTCAATCCTTATTATGTAAGCAGTATTAGATTAAATTATCAATTTATTTTGGGTAAGGAATCGAATGTTAATCTATTTGCTGCTTCGCAAAATCTCTTTAATTCAAATTATCATATTGTAGAAAACAGGCCAATGCCCTTAAGATATTTTGAATTCGGACTATCCATCAATTATTATAAACCTAAAACAAATATAAAATCATGAAAAAAATCGTTACTACTCTTTTCTTAGGACTTGTTGCATGTATGCAAGCACAAACAATCGAAACATTTGAGTCCTTCACCCTTGCCCCTAATAGTTTCTATAAAGACACCAACAGCGTGCCTTTTACGGGTTCTAATGCCACATTTAGACACAGATGGGTTAATGGCACATCTCCTTATTGGAGTGGCGGTTTTTCTTACACCAATAAAAAAGATTCGACAAATGGCAACTTTAATAATTTATACAATTGCAGAGCAGTGAATGGTTATAACAATTCCAATTACTACGTTACAGGTCAAAACAACGGCATTATTAAATTAAACGCACCATTTAGCATAGTAGATGGTTTTTATTTTACTAACACTACCTATGCATACAAATCAATGAAATTTGGAGATTCTTTCGCTAAAAAGTTTGGCGGACCAAGCGGAAACGATCCGGACTATTTCAGAGTAATAGTAAAAGGTTACAAAAACGGTGTACTCAAAACCGATAGTAGCGTATTTTATTTAGCAGATTTCCGTTCAACAAATAATTCATTAGATTATATAGTGGAAGGATGGCAGTATGTAAGTTGCAGCAATATTGGGCAGGTAGATAGTATTAAATTTACCATGCAAAGCAGTGATGTAGGTTCGTTCGGAATCAATACGCCTTTGTTTTTCAGCTTGGATAATTTTACAACCTCTTCAAGTGTTGGAATAAATGAATTCAAAAATAGTTTAAGTTTAAATGTATTCCCAAATCCTTCAAACGGATATATAAACATCCACTCTGATATTGAAAAGGAAGGTTCATTAAAAGTATTTAATCAACTTGGTCAATTAGTTTTTGAACAAAATGTTGATTTAAAAAATTCAAACATTGACTTATCAAATCTAACTAAAGGCATTTATATAGTAAAAGTTTCACAAAATGAAAAAAGTAAATCGATTAAAATTGTATTATACTAAATGATGCGTCTGATTACTTATTGTTTTTTGCTCCTCTCCTTTACAGCTTGTGTAAAGGACAAACCAACCATGGTGCCTAAAGAAACAATCCATCTTTCTGTAGCAAAAAAAGTTTTTATTATTAACGAAGGAGGCTTAAATGACAATAAAGCCTCCATTTCGTTATTTGACCCAGGTACTAACCAAGTGGTAGAAAATTACTATGGCGCACAAAATAATAATCAGGTTTTAGGCAGCATTGCGCAAAGCTTAACCTATTTTCAGTCAAATTATTACATTGTTATTAATAACTCCAATAAAGTTGTTGTATGCGATTACCAATTTAAAAAAACAGGGCAAATTTCAGGTTTAATGTCGCCAAGATACTTTCTACCTGTGAGTAATCAAAAAGCTTATGTGAGTGATTTGTATGCCAACCAAATTCATATTATTGACTTAGGCACAAATACCAAAACGGGGAGTATTGCTTGTCCGGGTTGGACTGAACAAATGGTATTATTGTACAATAAAGTATTTGTTTGCAATTACCGCAAAGACTACCTCTATGTTATTAATGCAACCACTAATTTAATTTCTGACAGCATCCCAGTGGGCAAAAATGCCGGCAGCCTCGTTATTGACCGATTTGATAATTTATGGGTGCTTTCTTCGGGCGAATCAACAAACGCTGTTCCTGCTAAACTAAGTAAAATTGACCCAATCAGTCATAACATCCTGAAAACTTACACTTTTCAATTAAATGAGTCGCCCAATTCATTATGCCTTAATAAAGGAAAAGATAGTATTTACTTCATCAATAAAAACATTTATAGAATGCGCGTGTCAGATAGTGATTTACCAACCACTCCCTTTGTTGTTGCAGGCAGCAAAGTGTTTTATGGTTTAGGCGTAAATCCAACCAATTACAATATCTACGTGGCCGATGCAGTAGATTACGTTCAAAAATCAAACGTCTTTATTTATAATACTTCCGGCGAGTTAACGTATAATTTTAAAGCTGGAATCAATGCGAACGGCTTTTATTTTGAGTCCTAGTAATTAAAACTTAAAGGTTAATCCATTCCTGTATATATAGGTTAAATTAGGTATCCTCAGAGGCTGCTGTGTGTCAAACAATAAATTAATACCGGTTCGAAAATTGAAATGATTGGTCAATGCAATTTCTAATACGTTATCGCTGGCAATTCTATAATCTTCAAAATCTAGCAAGTTAGGTTGGTAATAAGTTGTGCTTACAAAATCTATTTTCTTAAAGTCGATGTTAAAACTAACATATGAACTTAGGCGATGATTAAACTCTCTAATCGAATCGTTATTCTGGATTTGAAATTCATACATATACAAACTTGCCGCATATAACTTAAATTTTGGCTTTTTCCATATTCTCAATCGAGGTCCTGTTCCGATTAAGTTTCGTTGATTAAGTTGTAAAGCCAGATTGTATTGAATCTGTGCAAAGCCTTCCCAGGTTAATCTGTTAATCACTTTATAATTATACCGCAGATGTTGGAATCCTGCGTTAACAAAGTCTTGGTTACCCGCTTTAATAAAATTTAAATCTGATATAGCAAGAATTCGATGTTTATTTTTGACGTATTGGCAATGAATGTTGAAACCTAAAGTTAATACCTGTTGAACATTTTGGTTGACATTAAAATTAAAATCGGCTCTACCAACAAAACCGTTGGTATCTTTTAAAAACCGCCTACCCTCAATATTAACAACTTGTGCATGACAAAATGTGGTTATTAAAAGAAATAGAAGATACCTCATTGCCACAAAAATAATAATTGTTTTTAGCTGAGAGAATTTTATATCTTTGCTTTAATGAAAAATTACAGTAAAATTAAAACTTTGGCAGTTATTGCATTATGTATTTGCAACTTATTAAAATCGCAGGTTAGTATTGTAAATAATTTAACAAGTAACGTAGCACAAAACACCGATCTAACGCTTGAAATTAAAATTACTAAAGGTGCGATTTCTAATTTCTCAAAATTTCAAATAGATGTACCTACAGGAGTTACAGTAACTGAAGGGGACAGTAAAACTGGCAATTTTACCTTTGAAAATAACCGAGCTAAAATTGTTTGGGTAAGTATTCCAACAGAACCTGAATTTATTGTTAGCATGAAGATGAACACCGGAACTGTATCCGGGAGTCATCAGCTGTTTCAAAAATTTTATTATTTAGATAATGGGGTTAAAAAAGAAATAGAAGTTGATCCTATAACAGTTAATTTTACAACTGACGGAAGCAAATCGTTAGCTAGTTTAAGTGGTCAGCAAAATAATGCTGCAACTTCAACTATCTCTGCCAACAATTCAAATAATTCAACACCAACCTTAGCTACAACTCAAACGAATTCAACTCCGGCTGTTTCATCCACTCCAACAGAAACTCCAACTACAACTACCAATAACACTACAGTTGTAACTGCCCCAGCCACTACTGTAAGTTCTACAACCAGTTCGCCATCTAATACCCAAAATAATACAAATACAGCTTCAAGCAGTCCATCTGGCTCAAATTCATCCAATCAAAACACATCTGTTGCAACCACAACTGCAAAAAATTCTAATACCACAGAAACAAAAACGTCAACATCCGATGGTTTAAATTACCGCATTCAATTAGGTGCATTTAGCATTAGTCCTGAAAAATCAAGATTCAAAACAGCGGGTAATATTGATATATTAAATGAAGGTGGGATGTATAAGGCTATGTTAGGAAATTATAGCAGTAAAGATGAAGCGTTCAAAAAGCTGGCAAATTTAAAAACACTTGGTTATGATGGTATTGTGATAAGCTACCAAAACGGACAGCGCGTAGGACTTGTGAGACAATAATTATTGTCGTTTCTTTCAGTTAATTTATTAGATTACTAGTACAAAGTTCGTGTTGATTAATTCATTTTTATTCGTTTAAATAGTAAACAGGTCCATTATAAATCAAAAATTTAATTGTTGAATTGAAATTACGGCATACAAGCCTGCCGTTTCTGTCCGTAATCTATTCGTGCCTAAACTTAAGGCTATAAATCCATTACTTAATGCTAAATTAATCTCTGGTAATGTAAAATCACCTTCGGGGCCAATGCAAACCAAAACCGGACCCTGATTTGGTTCAAGGCTTTTTAAACTGAGTTTTTCACCTTCTTCGCAATGTGCAATTAAACAAAGTTGATTTTTAGCCACATTAGAAATAAACAGATCAAACTGAATTAAATCATTCACTTTTGGAATGACTGCTTGAAGGCTTTGCTTTACAGCCGACTCTACAATTTTTTCAATTCTTTCTTTATTTAAATTAACGCGCTCGCTGTTTTTACATTTTATAAAACTGATTTCATTAATACCAATTTCAACTGCTTTTTCAACCATCCATTCAATGCGGTCTATTTGTTTGGTTGGTGCAATGGCTAGGTGAAGCTTAGATTTTGAGCTTGCACCAACATTAATTGTTTCTGTTACTTTTGCATCACATTTTTTTTCAGAAATAAACGTAATTTCTGCTTTGGCCATCTTACCTTTTCCGTCTATCACTATAATTGGATCTCCGACTTTTTTACGCAATACTTTGCAACAATGCCAACATTCATCAAGCCTTAATGAAATATATTCATTGTTAAATTGACCTATAAAAACATTCACGCAATAAATTTAAGTATTTTTGAGAAGTGAATTATCTGGCTCACGCATATTTATCGAACAACCAACCCAATTTAATTTTGGGTAATTTTATTGCTGACCATATACGTGGAAATAACTACGAACAATATTCCCCGGAAGTGATTGATGGCATTAAATTACACCGGAAGATTGATCATTTTACAGATAATCACCCTGACTTTAAAGCGGCTAAACGTTTTTTCTATGATGGTTTCGAAAAATATTCAGGCATACTCATAGACATTTATTTCGATCATTTTTTAGCCAAAAATTTTCAACTTTACAGTAACCAAAGTTTAATCGACTTTACCAACTCTGTTTATAATATATACGACGGATTTAAAGATGAAATGCCTAAAAGCAGTTATAATTTTTATAATTACGTTTTACAAAATGACATTTACAATGCCTATGCCAGTATAGAAGGGATTGAAAGCGCTCTGTTTCACCTTTCGCATCGTATCAAACATGGTGTTTTTTTAAATGAATCACTGTACTTATTTAAGCGCCATGAACTAGCATTACTTTCCAGTTTCAATCAATTTATGCAAGATATAAAAATACACTTAACCGAACCTAACCATGGATTTTATAAGTAAAGAACTAGTTGAATATTGTTTGAAAATGAGTAGTAAGGAATCAGAGCTACTTAACCAAATTAACAGAGAAACGCATCTCAACACAACACAACCTCGCATGTTAAGCGGACATATGCAAGGAAACCTTTTGAGTATTCTTTCAAAACTAAAACAGCCCGTTAATGCCTTAGAAATAGGCGTTTTTACAGGATATTCAGCAGTATGCATAGCGGAAGGATTAGCCAAAGATGGAACATTATACTGTATTGATAACAATGAAGAAACGAATCAAATAGCAAAATCTTATTTTCTAAAATCAAACCATAGCCATCAAATCAAATTACTTGAAGGTAACGCATTAACAATCATTTCGGAACTTCAAGTTAATTTTGATTTGGTTTTTATTGATGCCGATAAAAAAAATTACATCAATTATTACAACAATATCATAGAAAAGGTTAATAAAGGCGGTTTAATAATTATTGACAATGTACTTTGGAGTGGAAAGGTTTTAACCAACTCCGAAGATGAAGAAACGAGAACCTTAAAGCAACTTAACCTGTTAATATCAGAAGATAATCGTGTAAAAAGCCTTTTATTACCTGTTAGAGATGGTCTTTTTTTAATTGTTAAAAACTAAGATTAATTTGGATTTATTTTACAATTTTGGTCCGATTTTTGACTATCTTTGATAAGCTATACTAATTGAAGAATTTAGTTAAAATAACCATTTTATTAATCTTGAGCTGCAATTATATGATTGCGCAGCGTTTCGCTGATCAAGTCCCGCAAATAAGACGATATTATCAAAAAGATATTTGCGATACAGTTGAGGGCATTAAAATGTATAATAAACTTTTGGATGCCATTGGTGGCGATTCAATAACCTACAATAAAGCCGGCTACAACTTACAAGGTTGGAACGAAGATTATTACATGAGCGGTAAGTTATTACACCGAGGTTACTACATTGATGGGAAAGTTATTGTGTTTAAGAACTTTTTTGAAAATGGCCAATGTGAGCGAACTGTGGTTAACCCTGACCCATTAAGATGCAACATGGAAATTTTTTACGAAAATGGTAAGCCAAGAAAACAGATTTATTACTATAATGGTTTACCTCAAAAGAAATATGAGTATTTTAATAACGGATTACCCAAGTATATTGAAGAAAATGAAAAGGAAATGCAATATGTTACCCTTAAAAAGAACTTCTACAGCAATGGACAGCCTCAAATTACTCTGGAATTAACTGACGAGAAAATAAAAAAATATAAAATGAGCGATTACTATCCAAATGGTCAGTTAAAATCTGAGGGTAATTTAATTTATTCATCTGATAAAAAAGGTTTTTTAAGAGAGGGCACTTGGAACTATTACGACCAAACAGGTAAATCTAAAAAAAGTACAAAAGCCAGCTCAGAGGATGTTATAACATTTTAATCTTAATCCATGACCTTCAAACATTACTCCACACATGCCATTGATATGCTCACCAGGCATTGTTTAAATGATACCATGGGTTTTAATTGGCTTATGAATAATGGTTACCCCGAATTACTAGCCATTATTGACGCCGTTAGAGACGATAAAAAGGCTTTTAAATTTTTGATGAATGGCAAGCATTATGTTTTGGCAGCATTTGTTAACGCCATTTGGGAAGATCAAGCTGCTTTTAAATTTTTAATGGACGCTAAGGCATTTGAATGGGCTGCATGTGCCAACATTGTTAATGGAGATGATAAAGCTGAACTTGCTCTTAAAAAAGCCAATAAAGAGCATTTTGTATTATTGGCCCACGCCATCCAAAGTCGAATTCATGAGGACGGCGATCGAAACATGAGTCCTTGGGGTGTAATGAAAAATTTATTGAACATTAAAGAAGCACTTAAAAAAACGAAAGAATAACTTATGCGCATTGTAGATACCATTCCACATCCGGCTATGACCATTTCAATTTTTCAGATGAATGATAAATACCAGGTAAAATTTGAAGCCGGACCAATGGAACAAACGTTCAAATTCAGAGTTGATGACATTGGAAACTTAGAAAATCTAAAACAAAAAATAACAGAAGACTTTATTGCAACAACTTATGCAAGATTTAACGATATGTTTGCCCAATTCAAATTAACCTTAGAATAATTATTAATATTAAAAAAAGTTATATATTTGCTAAAACTGATAAAAATCATCTCAAAATAAAATAAGAATAAACATCAATTAATTTATAAACATGAAAAAATCTACACTCGTAATTCTATCATCAAGCGCGCTTTTATTGGTTGGAAGTGCTTTTAAAGTATTAAATAGTGGCGGCAAAGAAGGCTTTAGCGGTGGCCCTGGTGAAACTACCTGTGGCACGTGCCATGGGAATAATGGTGGTGCCAGTACCTTAATTTTAAGCACCCCTACCTTTTCAGGTAATACCTACATTCCGGGGCAAACTTACACAATTACAGTAAGGGTTGCTAATGGTAACTTTACAAAATTTGGTTTTGCATGTACTATAATTAATTCTAGTAACAATGATGCAGGTACCATGCAAAATCCGGCTTCTAACACAAAACTAGTTGTTGCAAGTAGTAATAACAGAAGAAATGCTACCCATATCAACACATTTGATGCAGGAACTGCTACACAAGGTAACTTTACCTTTGAATGGATTGCACCTGCTTCAGGGCAAGTTAGATTATTTGCAGCTGGTAACGCAGTTGACGGAACAGGAGGTACAGGTGGTGGAGATAAAGTAAGCAGCACAAGTATGACTCTTACCGCAGCTGGAGCTACAAATATTAAAGAAAACTTACCGGTAAGTGCACTATCAGTATTTCAAAACCCTGCGTTTGGTTCTTTAAATCTTAGTTATTTCAAGTCAACTTCTGATGATTTGAACTTAGCCATTTATGATTTAAATGGTAAAGAAGTATTCTCTAAAGACTTAACCAACCAACAAGTTGGTCAAGTTGAAAACTCTGTTAAATTAAATGATTTAGCGGCAGGAGCTTATTTTATTGGCCTAAAAAACAACAACAGTGTTGTAGCAAAAAAATTAGTGGTATTGCAATAAGCAAGCAATTCTTATTAAAAAAGCTCAATCTAAATAAGATTGAGCTTTTTTTATGATTTACAGTTAAGTACAGAAAGATAAGTATGTAACAATTTTAGAAATAAAAAAAGGGTAAGCTACTTTCATCGCACCGCTACAACCGCCTACCCTTGCTCCGTTCCCAGCCTGGGGGATTCGGCAGGAGCTGGTCGTGAAAGACTTACCCGGCACAAAATTAACAATTATTTTTATTATTAAATAAAAAATGTCAACTTTGTTAAATCACTGTGGCTATATTTGCCTAGCATTATGGATATAACTTTAGTAATACCGCTCTTTAACGAACAAGAGTCGTTACCTGAACTGCATGATTGGATTGTTAAAGTAATGATGGCCAACAATTACAGCTATGAAATTTTATTTGTTGATGATGGCAGTAAAGATGAGTCCTGGGCCGTTATTGAATCCTTAGCCAAAAGTAACCCTGCCGTTAAAGGGATTCGTTTTCAACGCAATTACGGTAAATCGCCTGCACTGCACGTTGGTTTTGAAGCTGCCAAAGGCCGGGTGGTTATTACCATGGATGCTGATTTGCAAGATAGTCCGGATGAAATACCTGAACTTTACAACATGATTGTTAAAGAGGGTTATGACCTAGTGAGTGGTTGGAAGCAAAAGCGCTATGACAACGCCTTTACCAAAAATTTACCAAGTAAACTTTATAATTACACCAATCGCGTTATTAGTGGCATTAAACTGCATGATATGAACTGCGGTTTAAAAGCCTATAAAAATAAAGTTGTTAAAAGCATTGAGGTGTATGGCGAAATGCACCGTTTTATTCCTGTAATGGCCAAAGCGGCCGGTTTTAGCAAAATAGGCGAAAAAGTGGTTCAACATCAGGCTCGCAAATACGGCGTAAGTAAATTTGGCTGGAATCGTTTCATTAATGGTTTTTTGGATTTACTAACCATTACCTTTATGAGTAAGTTTGGCAAAAAGCCGATGCACTTTTTTGGTTTACTGGGTACTTTTCTTTTTTTACTTGGTTTTGGCTTTGCTTTTTACCTCGGGCTAAGTAAACTGTATCATACCTTTGTTATTCATAAGGTTGCTCGTTTATTAACTGAGCGCCCTTCGTTTTACTTATCATTAACTTGTATGATGTTGGGCAGTATGATGTTTTTAGCCGGTTTTATAGGCGAGTTAATTTTACGAAACAGCACAATTCGAAACACCTATTTAATTGAAGAAAAGCTCAATTTGAATGGATAAACAACCAACCCGCAAACGACCCCCACGTGTTGCTTTAACAGCAGAGCAAGTAGCACAGTTGTTAGCATTTAAAAAACATAAGGAGATTGCATCCATCAACAGATTTAAAAAGACGACGACATTTAAATGCCTGAATATTTTTTGCGTCATCGCTTTTGGCATTTACGTTGAGCTGATTGTTTGTTATGTTGGTCCGTGTAATTATACCATTTATGAAGTTAAGGAGGTAAATGCAAAGTACAATGGTGTTTTAAATTCTAAATATGAATCGCAAATCGGTACCCTGAGCATTGTTGACACGCAAAATAAATTAACCACACTGGTTATTGATGATTTTATAGATTTGCCTGAAAGTGGAAGTCAATTTAGGATTGGTAAAGATTACATTTATCAAAAAGAGGTAAAAGCCGAAATACAGGGCTATAATTCCAGTTACCGAATCCAACGATTCAGTCCGGTATTATTTTTATCAAGTTTTATTTGTTTATTAACCGTGATTTTATTTGTGTATAATTTGAATCAAAACCCCTACTCGCTTAGGGCCATTAGTTTAATAAACGCCATCGTTTTATTGGCATTTACAGGCATCTGAAAATAAGTTAACTGTTAATTTTATAAATCAAGGCAACTGCATAAGCATTTACCCCCTCTTCTCTCCCAACATAGCCAAGCTTTTCATTGGTGGTAGCTTTAATGGAAACCTCGTCTTCAGTTACATTCATTAGTGGGGCTAAAACTTCCTGCATGGCTTTAATATGTGGATTTATTTTTGGTGCTTCCAAACTAAGCGTTGCATCTATGTTGCCAACTTTGTAACCTTTTTCCAATAACAAATTAACTACTTCCTTTAATAATAATTTACTGTCTGCACCTTTGTATTTTGGATTATTGTTGGGAAAATGATAACCAATATCTCTTAAATTAGCTGCTCCCAATAAGGCATCACATATTGCGTGTAATAATACATCTGCATCACTGTGTCCAACACAGCCTTTATTAAACTCTAATTTGATGCCGCCCAGCCAAAGTTCTCTGCCTTCGCCCAAAGGATGTACATCGTATCCAAATCCTACTCTGATATTCATTTGATATTACAAGTTGTGTTAGATGTATTTAATTCTTCGCATTTTGCAGCGGCCTTTTTCTTGGTTCCCTCAACCTCGCCAGCTACATATTTACTTGTTGCATTCGAGCATTCGCAGGTGTATGTTTTATTGCATGAAATTGCAACAAAGGCCGGTACAAAAAGTAAACAATGTATTATCTTCATTTGCAGATCTTAAAATGTATTTAATTTTAAATTAATAGGTTTATGCTTCAACGGCTCTAACACCAGGCAAACTTCCTTGCTCAATATATTCTAAAAGAGCTCCGCCACCTGTGCTGACGTAACTTACCTGATCAGCTAAATTATACTTGTTAATGGCAGCAACACTGTCGCCTCCGCCAATTAAGGTAAACGCACCATTTTTTGTTGCTTCTACAATATCAAAAGCAGCTTGTTTGGTGCCTTGTTCAAAATGACTCATTTCAAAAACCCCCATTGGCCCATTCCATAAAATGGTTTTAGAGTTTTTAATCACTTCGCCAAATGCGTTAGCACTTTCTTGACCAATATCAAGTCCCATCCAACCCTCTTCAATGTTGTTGATGTTGGATTGTTTGTAATTTGCTTCATTCGAAAAATTATCTGCTACAACCGCATCTGTTGGTAAATAGATGTTCACGCCTTTTTGTTTGGCTTTATCTAAGAGCATTTTAGCAGTTTCTAAACGATCATCCTCACACAACGATTTACCGATACTGCCTCCAAGTGCTTTAACAAAGGTAAAGGCCATGCCGCCGCCAATAATAATGTTGTTGGCTTTCTCCATGAGTTGTTCAATAATTAAAATTTTATCGCTCACCTTTGCACCGCCAATAATTGCGGTAAACGGTTTTTGAGCTTGATTAAGGACTTTATTGATGCTTTCTACCTCTCCGGCCATTACAAAACCAAAACATCTATTTTCAGGCTCGAAATATTTTGCAATAACGGCGGTGCTGGCATGCGCCCGATGCGCTGTTCCAAAGGCATCATTAACGTATACATCTCCATGTAAACTTAAGGTATAAGCAAAGCCTTCATCTCCTTTTTCTTCCTCTTTGTAAAAACGTAAATTCTCTAAAAGCAACACTTCGCCTTTTTGCAAATCGCTGCTTTCCATTAACGCTTCTTTGCTAATACAATCATTCGCAAATTTAACAGGCGTACCTAGTTCTTTTTCAACAGCTTTAACAATGTGTTTTAAGGAAAACTTTTCAGTTGGTCCATCTTTAGGTCGGCCTAAATGGCTCATTAATACAATGCTTCCGCCGTCGGCTAAAATTTTTTTAAGTGTTGGAATAGCTGCTTTTATTCTGGTAAGGTCGGTTACTTCAAAAGCATCATTTAAAGGGACGTTAAAATCAACACGGATGACGGCGCGTTTGTTTTCAAAATTGATGGAGTTTACTGTTTTCATTTTCAATTTAATAATAGTATAAAAGTTACTTCAGTTAAATTAGTTTTTATATACATAAAACAAATAAAATTTTCTATTTCAATGTTTTTGTTGCTTGTTTAAAAGCCAAAATCGTTTTATCCAAATCTTCTTTAGTATGTGCAGCGCTTACAAAACCTACTTCATAGCCACTTGGCCCCATGTAAACACCTTGTTTTAGCAATTCGTGGTATAAAACTTTAAAATATGCCATGCTATTCGCATCAATATCCTCGGCTGTTGCTATTTGTTCTTTATTTGTAAATGCCAGCCAAAAAATACTACCTAATTTAAAAAACTTAAGTAACGGAAACGCGTTCACCTTCATAATACCATCCACCAAATAATTAGTTTTCTCCTCTAATTGCGCATAAAAATCAGGTTGCAAACATTGGGTTAATTGTGCAATACCGGCCGCCATGGCTACAGGATTACCACTTAAGGTACCTGCCTGATAAACATCTCCCTCCGGACTAACACTACTCATAATTTCCTTGCTGGCACCATAAGCACCAACCGGAAAACCTCCACCAATAATTTTGCCGTAGGTAACAATATCCGGTTTTATGTTGTATAAACCTGCTGCACCACAAAAGCTCATTCTAAAACCGCTGATCACTTCATCAAATAAAAGTAATGTGCCATTTTGTGTACAAATTTCACGTAAAAAGGTCAAAAATTCTTTTCCTTGTAATAGTAAACCATTATTGGCGGGCACCGGCTCAATTATTACACAGGCGATTTCATTTTTATATTTTTCAAAAGCTTTACTTACCGCTTCCTTATTACTTAGCGGAACGGTAATAGTTTCGTTTACAAATGAATCTGGCACGCCTGCACTGCTGCTGTTACCAAATGTTACCAATCCACTACCAGCTTTCACCAAAAGTGAATCAACATGCCCATGGTAGCAGCCTTCAAATTTTAAGATTTTATTTCGTTTGGTATAACCGCGAGCCAACCTGATAGCACTCATCACAGCTTCTGTGCCACTGCTTACAAATCTTATTTTTTGAATGTATGTGTTAAAAGTTAAAATTAACTTGGCCAGCTCATTTTCTAATTTCGTAGGTGCACCAAATGAAGTACCATTTTGCATGGTTTGAGACACATTCTCCAAGACTTTATCATTAGCATGCCCTAAAATGAGTGGTCCCCAACTACAGCAATAATCAATAAATTCGTTACCATCTTCATCCCAAATATGGGAGCCTTTTCCTTTTTTGATAAAAATTGGATTACCGCCTACGCTTTTGAAAGCTCTTACTGGCGAATTAACGCCACCAGGAAATAAAGATTTAGCTTCGGTAAAAAGTTTTTCTGAATTAGTTGTCGAGTTCATAATCAGTTCTAAATTTAAGAGGATTTATTTAATTGCTAAACTAAATTTTTTAAACATTGTTTAGTATCAAGAGTATTTAGTTCGCATAAAGTCAACAAAGAAATTAGTTACTCAATTAAAATGCTTTACAATCTGAATGATAGAAGCAATACAGACGATAATAATGACCAAGTATCTGAACACTTTATCTGAAACACGATTTAAAACAAGTTTACCGATATAACTTCCTAAAAAACTCGTTCCAATCAGAAATGGTATTAAATAAATATACGTTTTAGTAAAATAACCATTATAGATGTATATAAATGAACGACTTAAATCTACCCCCAAATCAATTATAGCAGATGTAGCTATAAAAGCCGCTTTCTCAAGCTGAAATGCAGCTAAAGCTAAACCTCTTATAGCCCCACCGGATCCGGCAATGCCTGCAATAAATCCGGAAAAGATGCCACTTAAATACAAGTTACGATTTGTTTGCCGTAATTCTTTGTTAAAATTAACAAACATAAATATGGAGAGGGCAACCAGACAAATGCCTATCACCAACTCTACATTTTTAGCAGGTATATATGCCGTTAGATAGGCGCCAATGCTGACAAATAAGACAGCCGGGATTCCAAGTTTTAACGCTATATCCTTATTAATACCCTTATTAAATAACAATAATTTAGAGAGATTACTAAATACATGAAAAATTGCTGTAATACTTAATACTGTTTTAAAATCGAAAAACAAGGAAGCCAAAGGAACAAATAAAATAGAAGACCCAAAACCAGAAACGGTTCCTACAACTTCTGAAACCAATGAAAGTATGATGAAAAGAATGTATTTAGTTTCCAATTATAACTGATTAGTAAAATGAATGAAACAAAGTTAATCATTAACAAGCAGTATCTAAGTATTAATCTTATTTCACGCTTGATTTACAAAAAAGCGTAAAATTTAACCCAATTTATGCAATAGGAGGCTAATAATTAGCCTAATACCATTTATAATTGTTAAATAGTCTATGGTCAGACTGAGCGGAGTCGAAGTCTGATATTCAAGCACCCTTCGACTACGCTCAGG
>B570J29032_109959568_pt1 | contig 33838 bp, 26 predicted proteins | sample LakMenEpi16Nov12_FD_29032 | JGI IMG/M metagenome (IMG submission 29032) | reverse complement strand
ACGCCGAAACGCCGAAACGCCGAAACGCTAAGCGCTTGTCACTTGGCGCCAGCTTGCTGTTGGCTGCATTAGCCACACTTCCAAGTGCCTGTTCCAAGGAAATGAATGTCTTTCCCAGTAAGGCTGGCCAATATGACCCTACACCGCGGATCGTAGCATTTCTTCGAAAAGCACAGGAATATAGATCTGCACCAACGAAGTCTTCGGAATCGTTGATGGCCGACAGTGCTGTATGGTATGTGGAGGCTGCCCTTAATTTTTCCTTCGGCAATTTGGCCAAACCATATACCTGGTTAGTTAACGACACGTTGCATGTGCATCTCGTCGGTGAGGACAATTGCTTTCAGGCCACAGCCGTGCAAGAAGCGTTCAACGAACTTGCCGACGTCATCGCTCCCATGACCACGGATGAGCAACATGTGTCGCTTGTTGACATCATTGAACCGCCTGAGGGTGCCACAGAGATCATGGCGATAGTGATTCTGGCTCAGGGGTATAACAAAGCTGCGCCGAACTCAACTTATGGGCCCAAGGATTGGTACAACTATGGCCTTTACAATACTGCAACAACCCTATGCGGATGCGAACCTGCCCCACAGCAACCAAGGGTCGTGTTCTGTGCGAACAAGATCATTGAGCAACGGATCAATGCAGCCAACTTGAGCGCACTGAATCCGGACGAGTACATTACCGATGTGGAGACGTGGAAGATCCGGAACTATACAGTCTTAGCGGCCAAGGAATTGAACCCTCTACTTCCTCTTCTCGCTGGACCCGCTCCATTGGGTGATGGATATAGGGACAGCAAAACCTACACCTGGCGCATTAATACGAGTAGTCCAAACCCGCAGATCTGCTTGTCACCAACCGAGATGACATTTTGGACCCAGGGTACATGGAGCGCGATCACAACTATTCGATCAACGTATTGTCCTACGAAGACATTCCTGAACTGTACGATGATCGGATTCGCCGGCCCGCTTGAAGCAGAGACATCTGGAAGTCTTGCCGTATGGTATTGGCATTTCTGCGACTTCCGATACGGACGTATTGTGGGGTCCAATGGCTAATTCGGCAAGGTGCTACTTATTCTCTCTTGCGTTCTTCGCGAGTTTCCATGCTCCTTGCCCAGCGCAAACATGGTCGTATCGTTTCAGCGGTGCGCCGTCGACCGTAATGGCCTGTTTGGAAAGGGACAATGGCAAGTTGATCGTACTGACCATGCCGGGCAGGTGGTGGAACCCGGATAGTGCATCATCAGTTGTCCACTCATTCAGCTCCGATGGTACGCTCCTTTCCTCCGTGGAGGTACAACAACCACTTGGTCTTGCCCGCACCACCCTGCTGGCACCATTATCAAATGGCCGATTCGCAGCTTTGGGAACCTATGAACTCCCTTTTGCGGGTGACAGTCTCCGCTATCAGGCAGCGCTATGGCCCTTTAGCGATGATCTTGAACAAGGTGATGTCCAGTGGAACGGTCCATTATTCCGTTCAACGAACCTCAACTCGGTCTGTTTAAGCCCACAAGGGGAGGTGGTGGCGATAGGCTGGGCAAAGTTGTCAGGCGGCATCGTGCCAACTATCGGGTTCACCACGCACTCTTGGAACCAAAGCGGCGACCCCATTTCAAATTGTCTGGCATATGATGGTCAGCCCGGTTGGATGCAACCTTACGAAATACAGGCTCTAGCAGATGGTCGTTCAGTGGTGATCAGTAATAGTGCTTGGAGCCAGCAGGATGGCCTTTCAATGAACATTGTCGGAACTGACCAATGCTCTAACGAAGACGCATTCGGAACACCGCCCGTGGGTAACGACCCTTGGCAGCAACCGGTCCATTTCGAAGTGTACGGTTCAGTGGTACCACTTACCACTGGGCAATTCGTGGTTTCCGGCACCTATTTCGCACCTGAAGGACCCAAGACCGCCATTCAATTGATCGACCAAAGCGGCAACCTATTGCAGCAGAGGATCATGGCCCCTATGGGTGTTAACACGGTCAGCGGTCTTTTCGGCCATTTGGATACGCTGGACGGAATGCTATTCCATGTGCAAATGGAACACAGTGTCTATCATGCCAGCTTGGATAACGGAGGACAACCGGACAGAGTTCATGTCCGCAGGCTCGACACATCGTTCGTAGATATCAGTGAATTCGAGATCGATGGATTTGTTGACCAGACCACCTACGTTGTTCTCGGTATCCAAGCATCACGCAATGGCGGCTTATACGTGTTCGGTGAGGCCATAGACCAAAGCACTGTTCCCGGTACACCACAAGGCTGGATCACCTACATCGATCAACAAGACCTCAATTTATCAGTTCCGGGCGCTCACATTGATGGTCGTTTATCCCTCTATCCTAACCCTGGCCAGATGGACCTGTACATCGAATTGCCCTCGACCATTGATGGACGCCACTTAACAATAGTCGACATCGGGGGGCGGCTCGTCCATTCCAGCACCTTAAGCGGGGACCATGGCCACATCAACACAGGTGAATGGGCCTCGGGCATTTATCACTTACGCATTCTGAATGACCAAGGTCAAACTCAAGCCTGGTCTTATTGGGTGCGCAATTGATGATCGATCAAGACGGTCGCTTACGACCCTAATGATCTGAGGTTAATGCACCGATCGGAAATTGTCATGATCACAGCGAAACGCTGACCCTATTTGTTCATTCGATCGTGGGATCCGTGTTGGATCGCTGAGCTGATCGTGTTAAACGGCTGAGGCTCAGCAGTGCCTTTCAGAGGCTTCTTCAGGAAGCATCAACACCGGTGGTGGCGGCCCTTGGCCACGGTAAATTCGCGTCCCGCTCCGCCCGCCATGATCGCCCCGCACGCCATTCAACAGGTCAAGGAAGCCGCCCGTGTGGAGGAGGTGGTGGGCGAGTTCGTGGCGCTGAAACGCAAGGGGCCGCGCTACCTGGGCCTCTGTCCTTTCCACAACGAGAAGACGCCCAGCTTCAACGTCAGCCCCACCCTCGGCATTTACAAGTGCTTCGGCTGTGGCGAGAGCGGCGACTCCATCAGCTTCCTCCAGAAACACGAGCACCTGAGCTATGTGGAGGCGATCCGGTGGCTGGCGAAGCGCTACCAGATCGACCTGCCCGAAGAGGAGCAGAGCCCCGAACAGCAATTGGAGCAAAGCGAGCGCGAGAGCCTCGCCGTGGTGCAGCAATGGGCCCTCAACTGGAGCGTGGACCAGCTCTGGAACACCGATGAAGGCAAACGCATCGGGCTTTCCTACTTCCACGAGCGCGGTTTCACCGATGCCACCATCAAGGCCTTCCAGCTCGGCTATGTGCCCGAGTTCGGTGCCGCCTTCGCGAACGCGGCCATTGCCAACGGCTTCAATCCCGAGGTGCTGGAAAAGGCCGGGTGGATCAAGCGTCGCGACGATGGCACACCGTGGGACTTCTTCGCGGGGCGGGTCACCTTCCCGGTGTTCGGCCTCAGCGGACAGCCCATTGCCTTCGGGGCACGTACACTAAAGAGCGACAAGAAGCTCCCCAAGTACTTCAACAGTCCGGAGAGCGTACTTTACATCAAGAGCCGTTCGCTCTATGGCATCTTCCACGCGAAGAAGGCCATTGTTGAGCAGGAGCTCTGCTACCTGGTGGAGGGCTACACCGACGTGATCAGCCTGCATCAGGCGGGGATCACCAACGTGGTGGCCAGCAGCGGCACCAGCCTCACCGAGGACCAGGTGCGCCTGATCAAGCGCTATGCCCCCACGGTGTGCATCCTGTACGACGGCGATGCGGCGGGCATGAAGGCCAGCCTGCGAGGCATCGACCTGGTGCTGAAGGAGGGCCTCAACGTGAAGGTGGTGACCTTCCCCGAAGGCGAGGACCCCGACAGCTTCGCGAAGGGCCACAGCAGCAGCGAGGTCACCGATCACCTTACGAAGACCGCACAGGACTTCCTGGTATTCAAGGCCACGCTGCTGATGCAGGACGTGGGCGACGACCCCGTGAAGAAGGCCGCCGCCATCCACGACATCGTGGAGAGCATCGCCCTGGTGCCCGACATGGTGTTGCGCTCACTGTACCTGCAGCAGTGCAGCCGCTTGCTGCAAGTGCCCGAACAGGCACTGATCAGCGAGACCAACAAGGTGCTGCGCAAACAGTACCGGAAAAAGCTGGGCGGCGATGAGTTCGTTCCGGAAGAGCAGGTGGCCCCCGAGATCGCGCCGCCTCAGCTTACGGTGGAGGACCTGGGCACCACGCCCCAGGAGCGCGACCTGCTGCGCATGCTGCTGAGCTACGGCCACGAACGCCTGATGGTGCCCTTCCAGCACGAGGACGGCAGCACGGCCGAGGATGAGACCAGCGTGGCCGAACTGATGTTCGAACTGCTGGCACTGGACGACATCCTGTTCGACGAGCCCATCTTCCGCGAGATCTACCTGGACTACCGCCACACCAGCAACCTCGGCCAGGCCGTGGATGCCGCCCGCTACATCGGTCACGAGCACGACCATTGGCGTCGCACCGCCATTGACCTGCTCACCGAGAAGCATGTGCTGAGCCCCAATTGGAAAGAGCGGCACAAGATCCACGTGAAGCGCGAGAACGAACAGCTGCTCGATGCCCTCGAAGAGGCGGTGGACATCCTGAAGGAACGACGCGTGGACCGCATGCTGAAGGAGCGGCAGGAACAGTTACTGAGCGCCGACGACCTCACGATGATGGCCCTGCTGCAGGAGATCATGCAGTTGAACGAGGCCAAGAAGAAGCTCGCGAAGAAGACGGGCCGCGTGGTCGTAGGGTGATCGGCACCCCGCCTACCTTCGCCCCATGGGCCACGACCACGGGCATACACATGCCGGTCATCACCACCACCATGAGCATCAGCATGGCCATGTGAATGCCGCCGGTGCGAAAGCGCTGGGCGTTGCCTTCCTGATCAACCTCGCCTTTACGCTGGTGGAGGTGGTGGGTGGTCTCTGGACCGGCAGCATTGCCGTGTTGACCGATGCCTTGCACGATGCCGGCGATTGCCTGGTGCTGGGCACCGCTTGGTACCTACAACGCGTGGCCATGAGGGGCCGGGATGCGTACTACAGCTATGGCTATGGCCGCTACAGCATGCTGGGTGGCTGGCTCACCAGTGTGGTGCTCATCATCGGCGCCCTCTTCATGCTCACGGTGAGCGTGCCCAAGCTCTGGGCACCCGAGCTGCCCGATTCATTAGGGATGATCGGCTTTGCGCTGTTCGGCCTGGCCATGAACGGCCTTGCCGCGTGGAAGCTGCACAGCGGCAGCACGATGAACGAACGCGGGGCCTATCTGCATCTCTTGGAGGATGTGCTCGGCTGGGCCGCCGTGCTGGTGGGCGGCATCATCATCCATTTCACCGGCTGGGCCATCGTGGACCCCTTGCTCAGCGTCGGCATCAGTGTCTACATCCTGGTCAATGCCATCGGCACCTTGCGCAAGGGCACTGGCATCCTCATGCAGGAGATACCACCGGGCCTTGACATGGAGCACGTGCGCGAACGCCTGATGGCCATTCCCCATGTGATCGACCTGCACGACCAGCACACCTGGACCCTGGACGGTAGCTTCACGGTGCATACGGTCCATATTGTGGTGGAAGGCGTGGACCACCACGAGGCCCTCGATGTGAAATGCAAGGCCCGAGAGGAACTGAAAGCCTTGGGGATCCACCACGCCACCATCGAACTGGAATGGGCCCACGAGGAGTGCGGTCTGCAAGATCATTGACCATGAGAAGGACGCTGTTCCGTGTGCTGGCCCGGATGAACAAATGGGTGCTGCCCAAGCTCTGGGACAAGGACCTGACGCACCTGACCAAGGTCCAGAAACTCATTGTGGCCTGGCGGTACTGGGTGACCTGCAATGCCTTGTGACGAAGCACCCCCCGGATCCCCCTAATTTCGGCCGGTGCGTATTGTAGCCATTGTATTCCTATTGTGTGCCGCCATACTGGCGACCGCACAGCCACGGCTGGTGATCAACGAGCTGCAGGCCTCCAACCGGAACACATTACGCCAGGCGGATGGATCCACGCCCGACTGGATAGAGCTCTACAACGCGGGCACGGCGACCGCTGATCTGGCCGGCATGCGCATTGCGATCAATGGCCGGCAGCATGTGATCGATGCGCCATTGCGGCTTGCTGCCAAGGGCTTCCTTCTGCTGTATTGCGATGGCCTTATGGATGAAGGCCCCGAACACCTGGGCTTCACACTTGAACGGAAGGGAGGAACGGTGTTGCTCATCGCCGCCGACGGCTTCACCATGCTGGACCTGTTCACCTACCCTGCCCTGCCCACCGATGTGAGCATGGGCCGCCTGCCCGATGGCAGCAGGACATGGAGCTACTTTGAGCGACCCAGCCCGGGAGCGCGCTGTGACCATGATCGTTCCCCCATTATCCGCACATGGGCCTCAGCACCTGTGGCCAGCTGGACCGTAGCGACCACTTCGGAACTGCTGGAAGTGACGCTGAAGGCACCCAAAGGACACGAGATCCGCTACACCACCGACGCAACGCCAACATCCCCATCGAACGGACTTCCTTACATGGTCCCCTTGCAATTGCCCCGCGGCACGGTACTACGTGCCATGGCCTTAGCGCCGAACGCCCTGTCGAGCCCGGAGCTGTGCATCACGCTGCCGGTGTTGAACGCCGCGGCACCTACGATGGCATTGATGCTCGACCCCGCCGACCTATGGAGCGACAGTACAGGCATCCTTTCCCATGGCAGCTTCGCCAACCATACGCGCACCGGGCGTATCTGGGAGCGCACGGGATGGATGCAGCTTGACGAGGCACCGTCCGTAACGGTGGGCGTTCGCGTGAGCGGTAGCGGCTCGCGCGGGCTGGCCAAGCGTTCGCTCAAGTTGTTCGCACGCGGTAGCGATGGAACCATGGGGCAAGCGTTCACCTTCGCCGATGGAACAACCTGCGATGAACTGATGCTTCGTGCGGACGCCGGGCCGCTGGCCTTTCTGCGCAATATGCTGATGGAGACGGTGGTGCAGCGATACGGACTGGCGTTGGAGGTGCAACCCTCGGAGCCGGTACAGGTACTGTTGAACGGCGAGCCTTGGGGCCTCTATCGGCGCATGCCACCCAAGGACGCTGAATGGCTTGCGCAACGCAGCGGAGCCGAGGCGGTGGACGTGCTGGAAGGTCCTGCCTTCGTCGCCCGTTCCGGCAGTAACGCACGTTTCCTGCAGGCCCAACAAGCGCTCATCAACGGGGCCGATGTGGACAGCCTGGCCGCACACATCGACCTACAGAGCCTCATCGACCTGGCCTGCATCGACCTGTACACGGGCCGTGCGGACCATGACCTCAACGTGCGCAGCTACCGGCCGAGACGATCGGGCGGTCTTTGGCGCTGGGTGCTTTTCGACATGGACCTCTGGGCTCCCGTTCAGGAGAACAGTGTGGAGCGCATGTGCGCCGCTTCGGTGGCCGAGACCCCGTTCATTCCGCAATTGCTGCAACATGCAGTGCTCCAGGAACAACTCCTGGCGCGAATGACCGCGCTACAAGCCACGGCCTTCCAGCCGCAGAACCTGCGGTATCTGGCCGACAGTATCCACCGTGCATACGCCACGGCCTTGGGATCGGACCATGCCCGTTGGAGCGAACAACTGGAACGCCCGGACCCGGCCACGGCACTGGCCGGGCTGAAGCTGTTCGCGAGCGAACGACCGGGATACCTGATGGACGACCTGGCTGAGCGCACGGGAAGACGCATCCGTGAAATGGTGATCGAGGCTCCGCCCATTGACTCAGGACATTTGTACCTTGAAGGACTACCCCTGCCCCCGGGCCGCAACGTGATCCGCTGCTTTGAGGGCGTGCCCATGACCCTGATCGCTGAGCCTGCACCCGAACACGAATGGGCCGGTTGGAAAGGAGTTCGGAGCGAGGCGCCGATCGTGACCCTGGACCTTTCGCGAAACGGAACGGTCAAGGTCCTGTTCAGGCCGATCGCGCCTTAAGCCGGGCCGCTCAGGCCAGCACGCCCTTCAACAGCGAATCGAACAACGAGCGGCCGTCGGTATTCCCCAGACGTACGTCGCACGCCCGCTCGGGATGCGGCATCATGCCGAACACGTTACGGCCCGAGTTGCAGACACCGGCAATGTTGTCCCGGCTGCCGTTCGGATTGGCGGCATCGGTGATGCGACCCTCGACATCGCAATAGCGGAACAGTACCTGGTCATTATCCTTCAAGGCCTTCAGGGTCTCGGCATCGGCATGGTAGCGGCCTTCGCCGTGGGCGATGGGGATCTTCAATGCCTTGTCCGGCACAGTGTTCGTAAGGGCGGTATTCGCCGTGCTGCGGCGGATGTACACGTTCTTCGAGATGAACTTCTGGCCCTCGTTATGCAACAAGGCGCCTGGCACGAGGCCGGCCTCGCAAAGCACTTGGAAACCATTGCACACCCCGAAGACCAGGCCGCCCTTCTTCGCGTGCGCCGCAACCTCCTGCATGATGGGCGAGAACCGGGCAATGGCCCCGCTGCGCAGGTAATCGCCGTAGGAAAAGCCCCCCGGGAGCACCACCATGTCCACACCGCGCAGATCATGCTCCTTGTGCCAGAGGCGTTCCACCGGTCTGTTGGTGAGCGACGCCAGGACATTGATCATGTCCTCATCGCAATTCGAACCCGGGAAGGTGACCACTCCGAACTTCATGCTCTTGGCGTAAGGCATGGTTGCCCGTTACGCGCTGCGAAGGTAGCCGAAGCCGCCGGGACAGGAACGTTGGAACTATCCCCATTGCGCCCAGAGCGCCATGGCCAACAACGCCCAAGCGGCCGCACCCCGGAGGGCCCTTCGTCCCCCGCCCATGAAGGTATGCACACAAAGAACGGAGAGCGGAGCGGCCAGGAGCACCGGAGGAAAGGCCTGGTTGAGCAGGTACACTCCGATCATCACCACGGTAAGCGCCGCACCCCAGGCCAGGAAGGAGGAGCGAAGGTTCTTCACCTGCATCACCCCGCGCTGGTAGCTGGCCGCCAGGTCGACCAAAGCCACCAGCAGCACCGGCACGAGCACCGCATATTGCAGCACACGGAACAGGCCTGTGCGTTGGACCTCGGTCCCGGCCGCTCCCCGCTCGGCGATGGTGAGCAGGGGCCTCCAAGGGGTGGCACCGTTGAGATGGAGCACGCCCCAGGTGAGGTAAAGGACAACGGCCAGCCCCAGCACCGGCACCAGGTACTCGCGCAACTGGAACGGCCTGATGACCGACACCGAGGCCCAGAGAACGACCACCAGAAAGGCGTACGGGAGGTAGAACAGGGCGGCCAGGCCCAGCAGGAACCCAGCATCGAACAAGGGCGAAAGGGCCGGGCCGTTATTGGAAATGGACCACGCACGACGCATGGCCCAGACCACCAGGGGCATGCCTACCAGCGCTGGGTCGAGCAATGCCGACCTGTCGAACAAGGCCAACAGCACCGGGAACAGGAAGGCCGGCAGGTGGTTCCGGCGATCGGCCAGATCGGCGTTGTTCACCAATGCAGTGAGCTGCACGGCGAGGAGCAGGACGAGCACCATGGCGAACAGGCCCTGCACCCATGCCTTGGGCCCCAGCAGCAACAGCAAGCGTTCGAACAACACCATGCCAGCCCCGTGCTGGGGCACCGGACCGGCCAGGTCGCCCATGAACAAGGCGGGCACCAGCACCAGCAAGGTGAGGAGCACAGCGGGTTGGTTACTGCGGAAGAGGCCTGAAAGCATGGTACCGGTGAGTAATTGCCGGACGCTATCTTTGCGCGGCCCCAAGCTTACGCATGATGCAACAAATCTCCTTCGCCATCGGACATTTCCTGGAATCGACCTTCCAGATCCTCAGCGCTCTGGGGTGGTTGCCGAGCATCGGTATTTCGGTGTTATTGTTCGTGGGCATGCTCTACTGGCTGAACCTGCAGGGCAGGTACAACCGCAAGGCGAAGCAGGACGGCACCATCGCCTGATCCATTCGCTCAGGCCTGCTGCTGCGCCCCGGCCTTGTTGGCCCGCATGCGCACAAGGTCGTGGCCGATGTCGGTCCGCATCACCTTCCCCTCGAAGTCGATCAGCATGGCGCTGCGATAGGCCGCAGCAATGGCCTGTTCCAGGTCCTTGCCGAACGCTGTAACGGCCAGTACACGACCTCCGGCCGTGACCAGCTGACCGTTCTTCTCTTCCGTGCCGGCTTGGAACACATAGGCCTCACGCACCAGTTCCAATCCACCAATGGGCCGCCCAGTGGTCACCTTGCCCGGATAGCCTTCCGATGCCAGCACGATGGTCACGGCCGTACGGTCGTCCACATCCACATGGCGTTCGCTGAGCGTACCGGTGGCAATGCCTTCGAACAGGTCCAGCAGATCGCTCCGCAATCGGGGCAGCACGGCCTCCGTCTCGGGGTCGCCCATGCGCACGTTGTACTCGATCACATAGGGCTCCCCGTTCACGTTCATCAATCCCATGAACAGGAACCCGTTGTAGGCGATACCGTCCTTGCGCAGGCCACGGATGGTGGGCGCCGCAATGCGGTCGTGCACCTTCTGCATGAAGTCCTTGTCGGCGAAGGAGACCGGTGACACCGCGCCCATTCCACCGGTATTGGGACCGGTATCGCCATTGCCCACGCGCTTGTAGTCCTTGGCGGCCGGCAACATCTTGAACGCCTCCCCATCGGTGATGAGGAAGGCGCTGAGCTCGACGCCATTGAGGAACTGCTCGATCACCACGCGTTCGCCGGCCTCGCCGAAGCTGCTGCCATCCAGCATGCCTTTCAGCACGGATGCCGCTTCCTTCCGGTCGCTGGTGATCACCACGCCCTTGCCGGCGGCGAGGCCATCGGCCTTGATCACATACGGGGGCTGCATGCGGCCCACGTGGTCCAGCGCATCCTGCAACTGGCCCTTCACGAACGTGCGGTGCGCGGCCGTGGGGATGTTGTGGCGGAACATGAACTCCTTGGCGAAGTCCTTGCTGCCCTCGAGCTGCGCGGCCTCCTTGCGCGGCCCGATCACCGTCACCTTGCCCGCCAGCTGCGGATCATCGGCGATGCGGTCGTGCAGTCCATCCACCAAGGGGCCTTCGGGACCCACCACCACGATACGGATGTCCTTTTCAAGCAGGAACTTGCGCAAGGCCTTGTGGTCGTTGATGTCCACCTCGGCATTGCGGCCATGGCGCACGGTGCCCGGGTTACCCGGCGCCACCCAGAGCGCGTCGAGCAAGGAGCTCTGTGCGATCTTCCAGGCCATGGCGTGCTCACGACCTCCACTACCGATCAGCAGTACGTTCATACCGTGCGTGTTTAATGCAAAGGAACACCTTGCCCCTCGGCAGTGAGGGGGTTTGTTTTCAACAGGAACGGCAGATGCCCACGGCCCATCGGGGTCTGCCGTGTTCAAAGCCGACCGGTCACAAAAGCAGCGCGCCGTGCCTGACGCAGGCACGGCGCGCTGTCATTCCAGGTCCGTTAGTGCTTGTGCTCCTGGGCCAAACGCTTGATGCTGCACCCGATGTTCCGTGTGAGCGCCGGCTCAATGGCCTTGCCACTGGCGAGGTTCTCGATGGCGTTGTGCAACCAACGCTCCTTCACTTCAGCGGCGCTTGCCACGTTGTCATCAATGGCGCCCTTGTAGACCAACTTCATGTTCTTATCGAACAGGAAGACGTGCGGTGTGGTGCGCGCCCCGAAGGCGTCGGCAACCACATGCTTCTCGTCCAGGAGATAGGCGCCGCTATAACCCTTTTCCTTGTAGCGGGCCTGCATCTCGGCGAAGGAATCCCCATTGTCACGCTTGGCCTCATTGCTGTTCACGAAAGCCACGCCAACACCGAAACGCTTGGCATAGGCGCCCAATTCCGGATAGCGCCCTTCCCAGCCTTCACTGCCCTCGGTCCCCACCACGAACGGGCAGGTGTTGCAGGAGAATACGACCAGCAGGCCCGAGCCACCGACCAGGTCCTTCAGGGCGATGGTCTTGCCGGAGACGTCCTTCATCTTGTGGTCGGCCTTGGGGAGCACAGTGCCCAACTGCAGATCGGGCAACGGATCGTGGGCCACTGTGGCGAGCAGGCCGAAAGCGGCAATGGAAGCAAGCTTGAGGATCATGGGAACGACTATTGGGTTAGTGAGCACCAAGGTAGTGACCTTCGCCCGGCGGTCCACCATGGGCACCGTCCGTTCACGAAGGTTAACGATCCCGCTAGCGCACCAGGCCCGCCTTGATGGCCACCCGGACCAGACCGGCCAGGTTATGGATATCCAGCTTCCTCATCAGGTTGGTGCGATGGGTGTCAACCGTTCTGGGGCTGATGAACAAGCGCTCGCCGATCTCTTTGTTGCCAAGTCCTTCGGCCAATGCGGCCAGCACCTCCACCTCACGCTCGCTGAGGTCCTTCAGGATATCCTTGGCGGTGTCCATGGTGTGTTGCTGGTTCACCAGTCCTTCCACGACGCTGCCCGCAAAATGGCGGTGGCCCGCATGCACGGCCCGGATGGCGAACAACAGCTCCTCCCTTCCACAGTTCTTCACCAGATATCCATCGGCGCCCAGCTCCATCAAGCGCTTCACCACGGCGGGTTCATCGTGCATGCTCAGGATGATGACCTTCAACGCGGGCCGGTCGCGCTTGATGCGCTCCGTGGCCGCGATCCCGTCCATCACCGGCATGTCGATGTCCATGAGCACCACATCAACGGCAAGATGGGTGATGGCCTCGAGCGCCTCGGTGCCATCGGCACAAGCTCCCACGCAATCCATATCCGGCGCTCCCTCGAGCAGGATACGCAAGCCATCGGTAATGATCCGGTGATCATCGACCAACAGCACACGGAGGACCTTGACAATGCTCATTCTCGAACGCTATTGCGGCAAAGGAACACGTATGGTGGCTACTGTGCCACGACCTGGCCCACCTTCAATGCTAAAGGTCCCACCCATCGCACGGGCCCTATCGGCGATGTTCATCAACCCAAGACCCACCGCACCTTCCGTGCGCACCAGACCCCTGCCATTGTCCTGCACAATGAGCACCACATGGCCCTTGTTGCGTAACAGCTGCACTTCGACGGCCGTGGCATGGGCATGCTTGATGATGTTGCCCACCAGTTCCTGCACGATACGATAGAGCCCGGTGGCCAGGCTGTCCGGCACACCCGCTTCCATCCCGACATGGTCCAGCCCGACCTTGGTACCGGTAGCGTTGAACGCCTTGTGCAACAGGTCCTCAACGGCAGGCACCAGACCGAGCCGGCTGAGTGTCTTGGGCATGAGCTGGTGGGCCAGATCGCGGACCTCACGCGCTGTATCGTCCACGATGGTAATGGTGTCCTGCAGGCCAGGTGCATTGGGAGCTCCGCGAAGGTGTTCCAACCTGTGCTTCAGGCCGCCTAATTGCTGTCCCACCCCATCATGCAGTTCGCGGGCCAGTCGGCGGCGTTCCTCCTCGGTGGCCTCGATCACGGCCTTCAACCCGGCCTCACGCTCCCGTATGATGGCCGCATCGCGCTCGGCCCTCAAGCGTCGCTGCCGATGCTGGTGCGACCACAGGCCGCCAAGGACCAACAAGACCATGGCGCCAAGACCGGCCCAGATGTACAGTTGTCTCCGTGCTGCGCGTTCGTTCAACAGAGCGATGGCACGGTCCTTTTCCGCGGCGTTGTAACGCTCCTTCAGTTCGAGGATGGTCCGCGCGGTGTTCTCCCCCTGGATGCTATCGCGCACTTGCGTGGCCCGCTTGGTGGCCTCCAATGCCGCACGATGGTCGCCCAAGGCCTCCTGGCATTCAGCAATGCGTTCGTAGCAGTATTGGCGCAGAAAGGGAAAGGACACCTCGCTGGCACGGTGGATCCCGAGCACGAACTGTTCGATGGCCTCGGTGTAGCGGCCCCAGGCCTGGTAGACATCCCCGAAGTACGCGGCCTGGTCCGCCAACCCCATGCGATCGTTCAGGGCACTGCGTATGGTGTCAGCGCGTTGCACGAGGGCCAGGGCTTCATGGTAGCGCTGTTGTGGAAGCAGTGCCACGGCGATCTTGTTCAGGCTATAGGGAATGCCGTTGCTGTCGTTCAGTTCCTCCTTCAAGGCAAGTGCCTTCCGGTAGAAGAAGAGCGCACTATCCCGGTCGTTACCCAGTTCATGTACAGCACCATAGTTGTCGTAGCAACCGGCCAGGGACTTCCACGACCGCGTCTCCTCAAGCATGGGCAAGCCCTGCCTGTAATACTCAAAGGCCTGTTGGAGATCGGTCCGTTTCACCTCGTGCCCCAGGTTGCACAGGGCCTCTCCCAAGAGCGCACGATCACCCGAGGTCCGGTGCAATTCCACAGCGAGCAGACCATAGTGCGTGGCCGAATCCAATTGATTGAGCAAGTGGTGGACCACGGAAAGCCGTCCACAGAGGCGACCCTCTGCATTGGGGTCGTTCAACTGCCGCGCTATGGGCAATGCCCGGTGCAGGGCATGGTACGATACCGAAAGATCGCCCACCATGCTCTGGTAGGGCACGGCCAGCAAGGAGTCGAGAAAGGACCGTTGATCCGGATGTGCAGCGTACAAGCCCGTAGCCGTGCCGAGCAGCAGGACCAGGGCGCGAAGACGGTGCACGGCAGTAGGGATCAGAGCGGGATGTTGCCGTGCTTCTTACGCGGCAGCTTGTCCACCTTGTTCCGCAACATGTCCAGCGCTGCCATGACCTTCAGGCGGGTATGGCTCGGGAGGATCACTTCGTCCACATAACCACGTGCGGCGGCCTCATATGGATTGGCGAACTGCTCCTTGTACTGGGCCTCCTTCTCCTGCCACTTCGCGGCGGGGTCGTCGGCCTTGGCGATCTCGCCCTTGAAGATGATCTCCGCCGCACCCTTTGCGCCCATCACGGCGATCTCGGCACTGGGCCAGGCGAAGTTCATGTCGCAGCCGATGTGCTTGCTGTTCATCACATCATAGGCTCCGCCGTACGCCTTGCGGGTGATGATGGTGATACGGGGCACGGTCGCCTCGCTGAAGGCATACAGCAACTTGGCGCCGTGGGTGATGATACCCCGCCACTCCTGATCGGTGCCGGGCAGGAAGCCGGGCACGTCCACGAAGGTGATGAGCGGGATGTTGAAGGCATCACAGAAGCGAACGAAGCGCGCGGCCTTGGTGCTGGCATCAATATCGAGCACACCGGCGAGCACCGCCGGTTGGTTGGCCACGCAGCCAACTGTGCGCCCACCTACGCGCGCAAAACCGATCACCATGTTGCGGGCGTACTCGGCATGCACCTCCATGCTGCTGTCCGGATCGATCACCGCGTTCATCACATGCCGGATATCGTACGGCTGATTGGGGTTCTCGGGGATGATCGAATCCAGCTCCGGCCGCAGTTCATTGCCGGACGTGTATGGCACCACCGGTGGCTCCTCCTCACAGTTGCCGGGGATGTAGCCCACCAGTTGGCGCAGCTGGCGGATGGCCTCGATCTCGTTCGCTGCGGTGAAGTGCGCCACACCGCTCTTGCTGGCATGCGTGGTGGCACCGCCGAGGTCCTCGCTGGTCACCTCCTCGTGGGTCACGGTCTTCACTACGTTGGGGCCCGTTACGAACATGTAGCTGGTGCCCTCGGCCATCAGCACGAAATCGGTGAGTGCCGGGCTGTACACCGCACCGCCTGCGCACGGGCCCAGGATCGCACTGATCTGAGGCACCACACCGCTCGCGCGTACGTTGCGGTAGAAGATGTCGGCATAGCCGCCGAGCGACACCACGCCCTCCTGGATACGGGCGCCTCCACTGTCATTCAGGCCGATCACGGGCGCACCGTTCTGCATGGCCAGGTCCATCACGCGACAGATCTTCTGCGCATGGGCCTCCGCGAGCGAACCACCCAGCACCGTGAAATCCTGAGAGAACACATAGACCAGGCGCCCGTCGATGGTGCCATAACCGGTCACCACACCATCGCCCAGGAATTTCTGTTTGTCCAGACCGAAATTGGTGCTTCGGTGCGTGACCAGCTGCCCGATCTCCTGAAAACCGCCCTCATCGAGCAGCAGATGGATACGTTCGCGGGCGGTAAGCTTGCCCTTCTTATGCTGTGCAGCGATCCGTTCGGCACCGCCCCCTTCCAGGGCCTGTGCAATGCGGGCGTCGAGCGCGTCGAAATGATCATTCATGAGCGGTGGGCCCTTAGCAGGCGGCGCCGAAGTTAACGGGCGTGCACCGAGCATGGCACTTGCGTACTTTGCGGGCATGCAGCGCCGTTTTGCGGACCTTCCCGTCCGGGTCAAGTTCATGATCACCTTGGGCATCCCCGTGCTCGGCATGGTGTTGCTCATCGGCAAGCAGGTGGATGGAAGCCTCAAACGACGCCGGGTGATGGACTACATCAACGGTCAGGCGGGGCTCATCGGCCTGTATGCGAACGTGGCACACGAGGTGCAAAAGGAAGCGGCCCTTTCGGTGGGCTATCTCACCGGCAGACCGGTGAACGCGATCAAGCTGGAGGTGCAAAATGGCCGCATGGACGATGCACTTACCGCATTGCGGGACCCCGCCCGTCCGCTGCGCCCCATGCCGGTGGACCGTTTGGCCTTTGATGGCTTGGAACTTCTGCGGAGCAGAGTGCGCGATCGCACCGTGAGCGCTGGTGAAGTGGCCCTGCGCTATCGCCAGATGTCCCGTACGGTGATGGATGTTCTCGGTCGCAGCGGCAAGCTGGCCCTGGACCCCGAGACCAAGGACCGCATGTATGCGCACTTGCGCCTGCTCAATGCCAAAGAGGCCCTCAGCGAGGTGCGCGACCTGATCAGCATCGGGTTCTCCGACCAGCGGCTGAGCGGCGACGAGCTGGATGAACTTACCGGGCAGGTGGCCCAGTATGAGACCAACATGCTGCTGTTCGAGCGCGATGCACCGCCCGAGTTGCTGGCGCTGCACCGGGAACTGTTCCAAGGACCCGATGTGAACTTCATGCGGAGTATCACCGGCACGGTGAAAGAGCACGGTACACTGGGGCCAATGAGCATTGCGCCACGCGAATGGTGGGACCTATCGCTGCGTGCCATGGACAAATTGAAACAGGTGGAGGACCGCTCGCTGGACCTGATCGTGCAAGGCACTGCGCAGAACTCACGCGACGCCCAGATCCGCCTGATCATCGTACTGGCAGCGCTCATCGGGGTGGTCGGCGCGGTCACCATCATGGGTGTCATGATCCTGCGGGGCGTGCGCAACACCGTGACGGAGGTGGGACAGGCGGCCCGGGCGCTCGCGACCGGTGACGTGAGCGCGGAAGTGCCCGTGACCAGCGAGGACGAGATCGGTGAGATGGCACGCTCCTTCAACGAGATGATCCTGAACATCCGGTCGTTGGCGAACAGCGCGGAGGCGATAGGACGTGGCGACTACGACACGCAGGTGAACGTACGGGGCACACAGGACGTGCTTGGTCTTGCCCTCGCCCGCATGAAGGAGAACCTGAAGGCCGCGCGACTACGTGACGACGAACAGACCAGCGCATTGCAGGCCGAGAAGAACAAGCTGGAACAGGCCAACGCGCGCATCCAGATGCTGATCAAGGAGATGCATCACCGCGTGAAGAACAATCTACAGGTGATCGCGAGCCTGCTCCGGTTGCAGGCCGGAACCTTCACCGACGACCGGCTCCAACAGGCCTTTGATCAGAGCCAGAACCGGGTGAACGCCATGGCCCTGATCCACGAGAAACTGTACAAAGGCGATGAGCTTGCCACAGTGGACGTGGGCCAATACATCGAGGACCTGTTCACGGACCTGGTCCGGTTGAACGATGTGAGCGATAGCATCAGCTACGAGACCGCGATCGACCCCGGACTGGCCTTTGACCTGACCACCATGGTACCGCTGGGCCTGTTGCTCAACGAGCTAATCACCAACTCGCTGAAGCACGCTTTCAAGGGGCGCTCGAAAGGGCTGGTGCGTCTAACGCTTCACCATGTGGACGGCCATGCGTATGACCTGATGCTCAGTGACAATGGGGTTGGCATGCCCGTGGAAAAGCTGCAGGCCGATGGCACGACGCTCGGCACGACACTGATCGAAAGCCTGGTGGACCAATTGAACGGACGCATGACCGTGGACAGCAGCAACGAAGGAACCCTGTACCACATCCGCTTCCGCACGCGCTAAGCAACGGTCGACGCTCGAACAGGAACCTTCAACGGACCTGGGGGTCATCCCTTTTCGAGCTCCGCCTCGACCTCCTCGGTCAGGTCCATGTTGTGGTACACGGCGTTCACATCGTCGTCCTCGTCCAACATGTCCACCAGTTTCAGTACGGCGCGGGCCGTATCGATATCGGCCGGGTTGGTCACGAGCGGGAATCGCTTCAGCTCTGAGCTCTTCACCTCCACGCCGAGGGCCTCCAGCTTCTGCTGCATTTGCCCGAACGACTGGAACGGGGCGTAAATGACCAGACCGTCCTCATCGCGCACCACATCATCAGCACCACCATCGATCACCTCCATCTCAAACTCATCAAGGTCACGACCCTTCAGGGCGGCGGTGTCAATAACGAACTCGGCCTTGCGCTCGAACATGTGGCCCAATGAACCGCTGGTGCCCAGGTTACCTCCACACTTGCTGAAAAAGCTGCGCACATTGCCCACAGTGCGGTTCACATTGTTCGTGGCGGCATCCACGAACACGGCCACGCCACCCGGTGCATAGCCTTCGTAAGTGACCTCATGGTAGTCGGCCTCCTCACCACCTGCGGCCTTCTTGATGGCACGGTCCACATTGTCCTTGGGCATGTTCATGCCCCGGGCGTTCTGGATGGCCACCTTCAGGCGGGAATTGGCATCCGGGTTGGGTCCACCGGCCTTCACGGCCATGGCGATCTCCTTACCGATCCGCGTAAAGAGCTTGCTCAGCTTCGCGTTACGCGCGAAGATCTTGTGCTTGCGTTTCTCGAAAATGCGACCCATGTGCGAAGCGACTTTGAAATTGCCCGGCCGAATGGCAAGGCCCGCAAAAATAGGCTTCCTCGCTCGACCACCGGACCCACCAAAGGCGACCGCGAGGAGCGCCACCTTCCGGTGCACCTCCCCGCGGTCCTAGGGTCCAACCCCTCGTAGCGCCATGTGCGCCCGGGCCGGGCGCAGGTGCTAGTTGAACCCGACCAATGTGAGCCCCACGTTGAACGGCGTCAGCACAGGGCCCTTGCCATCCTTGAACAGTGGGGTGAGCGCGTACTCCCCGAACAGGTTCAGCCCACCGTAGCCGATCCGTGCGCTCAGCGCCGCACGAACCGGCAGCAGGTGGTAGTCGCCGGAATAGCGGTCCTTCTGGTCCTCCCCGTCCTTGCGGTACTTCTGCTTGTACATGGTCTCGTAGTACCAACTGCCCACCACACCCAAAGCGATGTGGAAATTGCCTTTCCGGTCGTACTCGAACCCTTTCTTCGCACGCAGTTCATCGGCCGTGGGCAAGGGCGCGCGTTTGGTATTGAACTCGATCATCAGCGGCACCCGGAAACCGGTCTGACGCAATTTGTTCTTGCTGTACTCCGGGCTGTCCATCACCACGCCGTAGACCGAATCGGCATCATACTGCAACATCACGTTGTTCTTCAGGTGGTAGTTCACGAACTCCCAGCCCAGGCCGGTGAGCAGGCCCACATTGGAGCTGCCGAGCTCGATCTTCTGCTCCATGAAATTGATGGCGAAGAAACGCGAACGACCATTGTCGATCTCCATGAACTCGGCATCCTTGTCCAGGTCCGAGCTTCCATCCGGGCCGAGCAGGGTGTTCACCCCAAGGTCCAACCCGCTCCAATAGGTGAACACGTTGCGGCGTTCGGTGCGTAGCTCCTTCAGCCGCTCGGCCATCCTGGCGCTGTCGGTGGGTAGCTCCCGGTCCTCGGTTATGATGGTGATGATCTTGTTCCGCGTGGTGATGGTGAAGGGCTCCTTCCCTTTGGTCGTGTCCTCATTCAGCACCTGTACCGAGGAGCCATCGGAGTTCAACTGGACCGAAACCACGGTGCGACCTGTTGCCTCTGGAGGTACGGGCGGCACCGGTGGAACGGGAGGTACCGGGGGAACCGGGGCCATCGGGGCCGTGAGGGGGTCCGGCACCATCAGCGTATCGGGCTGGGCGAAAGCGGCAGAGGTGACCAAAAGGCCCATGGAAAAGAGCAGCGTTCTCATGGCAATGCTGTTGTATCCGTAGGACGAAGCCATGACCCGGGAGTTACACGGGCCGGCGAAAAAAGCAAAAGGCCCCGTTGCCGGGGCCCTTCTGCTTCAGGAGTTCAGCGCTCTTACGCCTTCTCGGGACGGAAGACGATGTGCAGATGGGTGGTCTTCCACATGCCATCGGGGTTCTCGCCGATATCGATGCGCGAGAGCTTGCGCAGTACGTACGCCCTCAAGGCCTCGTTGTCGGAGGAGCAATGCACCACTTCCACCTTGCCCTCCTTATCGATGACGAAGCTGACGAAGACCTCGCCCAACATGTGCTCGTCAGCCAGCACAGGGAAGGAAAGATGGCGGCTCAGTTGGTGGTCCAAGGCGCGGTCCATGGCCGTGGATGAAGCAGCGGGGGTAACAGCAGCGGCCGAGGCGGGCGTTACCTGATGTCCTTCGGGGCCCGAGGCACGGACATATCCCAAGGTGAGCACAGAGGCGAAAACGACGAGCAGGCGGTTGATCCGGGTTCTCATGACGATCGGTTTTTTGGGTCCTTATGATCATGGGACGGCCCTACAAGGCGTGCAGTTACAGCCCGCACCCATCGGCGTGATGAGCGGTAACGAAAGGTGGATGAACGGTTGGCCCTACCCCGCGATACGGACCGGGCAACGGTAGCTGCCACCTGACCAAGGGGCTGCAATTCCCGGGACCGGGTGCGCGTTCCACCGCCGGATCACCGAACTTTGTACTGACCCATGGGACTTTTCCGTCCACTCCTGTTCGCGCTCGTATTGCTGGGGCTCCTGCCTACGGCCCAGGGCACGCATAACCGTGCGGGAGAGATCATCATTTGCCAGGTGTCGGGGTTCACCTACGAGGCCACCATCATTACCCACACCAAACTGAGCGCACCGGCCGACCGGCCCGAGCTCATCCTGGATTGGGGCGACGGTTCGCCATTGGACACCGTGACGCGTTCCACCATCGAGAACTTTCCGGGCCAGGACCTTCGTCGGAACACCTACGTGGCCACGCACCTGTATGCCGGACCCGGCGTGTTCACCCTGCAGTTCGACGACCAGAACAGGAATGGCGGTGTGATCAATGTGCCGAACTCCATTGCCCAGTCCTTCTGCGTAAAAACGCAATTGGTCATTTCACCGATCACCGGCGGCAACTGCTCCGTGCGTTTCCTCAATTCGCCCATTCAGAACGCGTGCATCAACCGCCCTTGGATACACAATCCCGTGGCCGTGGACCCCGATGGGGATAGTCTGTCCTTCCAGCCGGCCGTGTGCCTGGGCCTGAACTGCGCACCGATCGCCGGCTACTCCTACCCAGGGCCCAATTACAGCATCGACCCCACCACCGGGACCATCACGTGGAACGCCCCCACACTGGCCGGCGAATACAATATCGCGTTCATTGTGCGCGAATGGCGCCGGGTGAACGGTGAGTGGCGCAATGTAGGCTGGGTGACCCGCGACATGCAGGTGACCGTTGTACCCTGTTCCAACAACCCACCAGAGATCACCGACCTGCAGGACACCTGTGTGACCGCGGGAACCTTCCTGAACTTCACCGTGCAGGCGAGCGATCCCGATGCCGGCCAGCAGGTCACATTGGACGCCCTGGGACAGCCCTTCCAAGTGGCCAGTTCACCGGCGGTGTTCAATAGTCCCACACCCGCCCAGAGCGTAACGGGCACGTTCAACTGGAACACCAACTGCAGCCACGTGCGGCTGCAGCCCTACCAGGTGGTGTTCAGTGCGCGTGATAATGACCAGGTGCAGCTGTACGATTTCAGCACCATGCGGATCACGGTCGTAGCGCCAGCGCCGCTTGATCCTTCGGCCACGCCGATAGGCGATGCCATCCAGCTCAATTGGTCGCCGAGCATTTGCAGCAATGCCACGGGCTATCAGATCTACAGGCGCAGCGGCCTTTTCGGGTTCACGCCGGACAATTGTGAGACCGGAGTGCCGGGCTACACGGGCTATGTGCTGGTGGGATCCACCACTGGCCTGGGAAGCACTAGCTATCTGGACAACAACGGGTTGATCATCGGCAACCAGTACTGCTACATGGTGGTGGCCACCTTTGGGGACGGCGCTTTGAGCTATGCCAGTGTGGAGTTCTGCGCCGTGCTGGACCGCCAAGTGCCGGTGATCACGCATGTGAGCGTGGGTGAGACCGATGTCACAGCCGGCATTGACACCGTGCGCTGGAGCAATGCCTACGCCCTCGACACCGTTGCGCGACCCGGACCATACCAGTTCAAGCTGTACCGTGGCAACGGGCTTACCACGGCCAACACCTTGCTCTGGACCAGTTCCCTGCACCCTTTCCTGGCCCATCCGGACACCTCCTACCTCGATACCGATCTGAACACGCGCGACCAGCCGCATGTGTACCGCGTGGAACTTTATGGTGCGGGTGGCACGGAGCTGATCGGCTCGAGCAGCCCGGCCTCCTCGGTGTTCATCAGCACCCTGCCCAATGATGAGCAGATCACCGTGCAATGGGCCTTGAACACGCCGTGGAACAACAGCCTTTACGAGGTATACCGGGACATCGCTGGCACATGGACCTTGGTGGGCACCAGCACCACGGACAGCTTCACGGAAACAGGACTTGATAACGGCACCACCTATTGCTACCTGGTGAAAAGCACCGGGGCCTACAGCGATCCGGCCATCGTTGCCCCTTTGATCAACTTCAGCCAGGAAGTGTGCGGTACACCCGTGGACCTCACGCCGCCGTGTGCCCCCGTGGTCTCCATCGAAAACGACTGCGAGGTGCCGTTGAACACCCTCATCTGGAACAACCCCAACAACAGTTGCGCTGACGACACCGAACTGTACCACGTGTACTATGCCGATTCGCTGAACGCCCCTTTCGTGCTGATCGCCACAGTGACCAGCGCCGATGACACCGTGTTCACGCACGCCAATGGCTCCAGTGTGGCCGGCTGCTACCAAGTGACGGCCGTGGACAGCGTGGGCAACGAAAGCGAATTCGTGACACCTGTTTGTGGGGACAACTGCCCTGAATACGAACTGCCCAACGTCTTCACCCCGAACGGCGATGGACAGAACGACCAGTTCGGCCCTTTCCTCCCGTATCTCGGGGTGCTTGAGATCGACCTGCAGATCTTCAACCGCTGGGGCCAGGTGGTGTTCCGTTCCAACGATCCGGACATCAATTGGAGAGGCACCTACCTGGAGAGCGACCAACCCGTTCCCGATGGCGTCTATTACTACGTGTGCAATGTGACCTTTGGTCGCTTGACAGGTCCACAGTTCAAGTTGCTACAAGGGTATGTGCACATCCTGGGCGGCGGCGCATCGAACAACGTCAACTGATGTTCACTGGTATCGTAGAGGAAGTGGGTACCGTTGTGGCGGTGCGGAACGAAGGCACCAACCGGCACTTTACCATCCGTGCGGAAATGACGCCTGAGCTGCGCATCGATCAGAGCGTGGCCCACAACGGTGTCTGCCTCACCGTGGTGGCCCTGGAAGGCGACAACTACACCGTTACGGCCGTGCAGGAGACCTTGGACCGCACCAATCTCGGCGACCTTGCTCCCGGCGATGGCGTGGACCTGGAACGCAGCCTGCGCATCGGCGACCGGCTGGATGGCCACATGGTGCAAGGCCACGTGGATACCGTGACCGAATGCGTTTCCGTGGAAGACCTGGCGGGCAGCTGGCGGTTCACCTTCCGAACACCCCAGCAACGCCACTTACTGGTTCACAAAGGCAGCATTTGCCTGAACGGCGTCAGCCTCACCATTGCCGAACTGGATGAAACGCGGTTCAGTGTGGCCATCATCCCCTACACCTACGAGCATACCGTGTTCAAGGCACTGAACGCGGGGGGGCGCGTGAACGTGGAGTTCGACGTACTGGGGAAGTACGTTGAACGCATGATGGCAGGCCGCTGAGCTTTTCGCGCTACTCCTTCACGAAAGGCAACACCGTACGCGTGCCTGCGGTGATGACCGCGACCCAGTACTGGCCCGGCGCAAGGTCATGGACATCGACCTCCAGCCTTCCTGCCATGATCGCCCTTCGCTCGTTCCGGACCGTGAGACCCAACGCATCGGTCACACGGACCTCAGCGGTCCCTTGTGGCGAAGAACGCAGGAGCACGGTGACCGCTTCGGTGGGCGGGTTGGGGAACAAGGTGGCCCCGGTAGCGCCGAGCACCGCATCCGGCACAAGGGTCACCAGGCTTTGGCCTTGTAGCAGCCAGAGGTCCGGATCAAGCAACGCACTGTCCGCTTGGAACGACAGGTCCACCGTGAACAATTGCCCATCGAACGCATGGTCGAACACCACGGTCGTGTCCATTTGTGCGTTCTTGAACCGCACCGGGACCGGCATCTCGAAAAAATCCACACTGGGGTGCGATGTGGATTGCTCCATGAGCAGGGAGACCTGGTCAGCACTGTTCTGGGACCAGTTCACCTGGTAGATGGGATATCCCTCGCCCACGTACCAATCGGACATGAAACCGGTGAGGTCCAGACCGCTGGAGGCCTCCAAATGGGCCACCAATTGGGGGGTGAGCGCACTGCCGTGTGCCAGTTCGGGGTCGCTCAGGTAATTGCGGCACCCGGCGAAGAAGGCGCTATCGCCGCAGACCCAACGCAGCATGTGCAGCACATAGGCCCCTTTGGCATAGGACAGCCGACCACTGAAGATCCGGCCCACATCGGTGGTGTCCGTGCAAAGCACACTGCCTCCGGGCTGGCTCACCACAAAGTCACGTCGACCGCGCTTGAAGGGCATCCAATACTGGGGCAGCAGGAACTCGTAGCATAGGCCGCTCATATAGGTGGCGAAGCCCTCGTTCAACCAGATGTCCTCCCAGCTTCCACAGGTGACCTTGTTCCCGAACCATTGGTGCGCCAGTTCATGTGCCATGAGCTCGTACGAAAGGCTGTTCATGAAGCTCATGGTCTGGTGCTCCATGCCACCGCCCCAGCCGAACTGCGCATGACCATACTTCTCGTTGAGGAACGGATAGGTGCCGAACAGCTCATTGAACAGCTGCATCTGACCGATGAGCTGTGGGGAGGCTTCCTGCGAATTGCTGAGCACCTCGGGGAATACATAGTTAAGGACCTCCACCGTGCCCTCCGGCAGTGGCACCCAGTCGCTGTAAACGGCATAGTTGGTCACTGCGAACGCAACGAGGTAATAATTGATGGGATAGCGATGACGCCAGTGATGGCGCACCTGCCCGTTGCCCACGGGGGCCTCCTCCACCAACAAGCCATTGCCCGCCACACGCTGGCCTTCAGGCACGGTCACGAGCACATCCAGCGAGTCGGCCTTGTCGTTGAGGTCCTGCTTGCAGGGCCACCAATCGCGAGCGCCGAATGGCTCGCTCAAGGTCCAGATGATGGGCGCACCGGCATGTTCTGACTGCACGAACGAGCCGAAGCCGGTCTCTGGTGGCACCCCTTCGTAAATGATGGTGAGCGAATCCAAGGCTCCCGTTGCAAGCTCCGCCGGCAGCACGATGGTGAGCAGGTGGTCCTGGTGGGAGAAGCTCACGGGTGCGCCGTGATGCAACACCTCGGCGACGGTCAGGTCATCGTGCAGGTCGAACACCACTTCCTGCAAGGGCGCCAGGGCCTGGAACACATGGGTCACCTGACCCGAAATAGCCCTGACCGACGGATCCACAGTGACCTCGAGGCGATGGTACTTGACGTCGTACTGTCCAACAGGGCCGGTGGATGAACGACCATGTGGTGCATGGCCGCGTGCTTCGCCCTGCACGATCTCCTCCAAGGTGGCCTTATCGAACAGGACCTGTGCATCCGCACCGGGTGCGATCAGCAGAAGCAGAAGGACAACAAGGAGGTAACGCATACCCCAAAGTTAGGGCGTGCGAACGGCGTGTTCTCAGAACACCTGCTCTAGCACCGTGCGCACGGCCTCGCTTCGCCCCATGGTATAGAAGTGCAGGCAGGGCACCCCCTTGGCCTTCAGTTCGCGTGCCTGGCCAATGGTCCATTCCACGCCGATCTTCTTCACCTCGGCGTCGGTACGGCACCGCATCAGGCGGTCGGCGAGCTCATCCGGCAGATCAACGCGGAAGGTCTTGGGCAGGAACTGCGTGTGACGCAGCGTTGTGATGGGCTTCAGACCCGGAATGATGGGTACGCTGATGCCCGCCTCACGGCACAGGTCCACGAAGTGGAAGAACTTCGTGTTGTCGAAGAACATCTGCGTGACCAGGTACTCGGCGCCTGCATCCACCTTCTGTTTCAGGTAGGCAATGTCCACGTTCAGGTTGAGCGCCTCGGGATGTTTCTCCGGGTAGCAGGCCGCCCCTACGCACAGGTCGGTGGGCGCAGCCTCCAATTCCTCGTCGTGCAGGTACTTGCCCTTGTTGAGCCCATCGATCTGGCGGATCATATCCACAGCATGGGCATGCCCATCGCGCTCGGGAATGAACTGCGGCTCGTTCTTGATGGCGTCGCCACGCAAGGCCAGCACATTGTCAATGCCCAGGAAGTTGATCTCGATCAGCGCATCCTCGGTCTCTTCACGACTGAAGCCCCCACAGATCAGGTGGGGCACCGTATCGATGTCGTACTTGGCCTTGATGGTGGCGCAGATACCGATCGTACCTGGCCTCTTGCGCAAGCTCACGCGCTGTAGTAGTCCATGTCCCCGGTCCTTGTAGATGACCTCCTCGCGGTGATAGGTCACATTGATGAAGCTGGGCTTGTAGGCCAGCAACGGATCAATGCCTTCGTAAATGGAACGGATGTCCTTGCCCTTCAACGGCGGTAGTATCTCGAAGGAGAACAACGTCCCTTTCGCATTCCTCAAATGGTCGATGACCTTCATGGTTCCGTTATTGGGGGGGGGCAAAAGTAGAAAGGCCCGGCGCAGGGCCGGGCCTTTCCAAGACAACATTGCGGTGGCCTTAACGAAGCAATGTTACATGGCCGGTGTAGGCCTTGTCGTTGCTCAGTACCACCTCATAGTAGTAAGTGCCGTCGGACAGGTCGTTGCCCGACGTATCCTTTCCCTTCCACTGGCTGCGGTAGTTCTTCGCCTCGTACACCACCTGGCCCCAGCGGTTGTAGATCTTCACCGTATTGTTCCAGAACTCAATGTTCGTGATGTCGAACGTCTCGTTGTTCCCGTCGCCATTCGGGGTGAACACGTTCGGGATGTCGATCTCCGGGGGGAACACCGTGATGATCGTCGTCACTAGATCGGTGCAACCTTCCGCGTTCGTAACGGTAAGCGTGATCTGGTAGGTACCCGGCACGTCATAGGTGTAGGCCGTAGTCTCTCCGGATGCAGTAGCCCCATCATCACCGAGCTCCCAACTCCAAGTATCGATGGCACTTCCGTTGCCATTGCTCGAGCCTCCGTTGAACCCGACCGTGGTGCCTACGGGTACGGGGGTCAGGGGGTCATAGACGAACGCAGCCGTGGGATCGTTGGCCACTACCACGCTGAACGGGTCCGAAGTGCCGGTGCATCCATCCGCACTGGTCACCGTTACGGTGTAGGTGCCCGTGGTGGCGTCGATGCTTGCGGATGTGGCATTGGTGGACCAGAGGTAGCTCGGATAGGTCTCCGTGGTGGAAAGCTGCACTGGTATGCCACCGCAACTGAAATCCAGACCCGTGATGACCGGCACAGGGTTCGGCGCCATGTTCACCGTGAAGGGGTCCGAGGTCAACGGGCAGTCACCATAAGCAACAGTGACCGTGTAGGTGCCTGCACCAACGTTCACGTTCTGGCCGATAGCGCCATCGGGCGACCATAGGTAGGTATCGAACCCGGCCGGGGCGTTCAGGTAGGCGATCCCGTCCTCACAGATCAGGTTGTCGCCAGTAATGAGGATCGGCGCTTGGGGAGAGGGATTCACCGTGATGGTGATGGTCGTATCATAGGCGCATCCGAAGTTGTCCGTTACTGTGAACACGTAGGGGTAGACACCCGGCTCGGAAGGGGCGGCAACTCCGGTCGCAGGGGTGCTGCCGGGAACAAAACCGGTGCCGGTCCAATAGGTCGAATCCAGCGAAGAGAGGCCAAGTACAGGAGTGAATTCCGTGAGGTCGGGGTAGAGGTCGGGGTTGAAGTTCAACTCCCAGGAGCACAGGAACCCGTCATCAATGCTCCACTGGTCCACCACGGTGAAGGTCCATACGCCGTTCAAGGGGCAACCCACCAGTTGGTCCATGGGCTGCACGCTTTCATAGGTGCCAGCCGGAATGGTACCTGCAGCATTTTCTGCCCAAGTGCCGTTCGTGGCGAAGGGGCTGAAGCAATATTCCCAGCACTCACCGGGGCTCGGAGGAACGGTCTCGCCATCGAGTGCACCACCGATGAACGTGCCACCGCCACCCTGCTGGTGGAAGGTGACCGACTGGCCGTTGGGGCAGGTGAGGTAGACGACCAGGTCACCCATGAAGCTGTGCTCCATGGACACACACACCGAAGGCAGATCGGCGATGTTGGTGAGGGTGGCGCCGGGTGAGAACCCTTCGAAGGTCAAGGTACTATTGAAGGGGATACCCTGCTCGTCCGGCAGGTAGATCCCATCACCGAAGTTGGCTTCCGGTATGGCGGACCAGGTGACCGGTGTGGCCACCCCTGTCAGGTTCACCACATCGCCTTGGCAAATGACCGTGCTGGGCGTGGTACCTGCGAAGATGGGGGTGGTGCTCACCAACAACTGTAGGTCCACCAAATTGGTGCTCTGGCAGCCGTTATCATCGGTGACCGTCACCTGAACCACGTATTCGCCTGGGGTGGGGAACGAATGTTCCACAATGGAGCCCGTGGTATTGTCGGTAGTGCCATCGTCGAAATCCCACGCATACTCAACGATCGTGAAGCCCGGTGCTGCCGAGGAGGCGGACGCGTTGAACGTGATCATCTCGTTCTGGCAGATCATGGCCGGGATGGCCTCGCCCACCGTGGCTTCGGCCAAAGGAGGCTGGCAGGGCTGGAAACAGGTCAGCAGGGACGAGAACACACCTGTGCCCGTTTCGTTGCTGATGAACACCAGCGTAAGGCAACCGGTGGGGTTGGTGAACGATGCGGAAACAATGCCGGGCGAGTCGGTTCCGGACCATTGTCCCAGCAGCGGATAGGAAATGTCCGGACCATCATGGATGAACAACACATCACCCGGTTCGGAACCGGCCGTGCTCAGCGTGAACGTGATGAACTGTAGCGAGATCGCCGGTCCGCCGCTGCCATCGGGGCAAATGGTGGTGGTGAAGTTCTCGTTGTTCTGGTACCCGCCGGCCCCTTCGCCACCGCTGTCCACGAACGCACCACCACAGGCGGTCACGCTGCCATCGGCCATCGTATACACCTGGGCGTTGGCACCCATGGTAACGGCCATTCCGAGGCCGACAAGGAATTTCTTCATCATGTTCTTGCGCATCGTTCGATCTGATTCCGATCTCCTACTGCCAGGGCCGTTCTTCCAACGTTCTCCCAAGCCTGGCCGCCAAATCTACATTTCTTGCGTGGCAGGCGGCTTATCGTGTCATCGGGGGGTTCAGCCACACCACCTTGCCTTCGGTGATGGATCGTCCATCGTGCGTTACCGCTTCCACAGCAACGAGGTAAATACCGTCCTCACAATTCGCACCCGTCCAGGCCTCACCGGTGCTGGTGCTGAACACGATCTGGTTGTTCTTCATGGCGAACACTTTCACCAACACCCTTTCAAAGCCCTCGCCTTCCACCTTGAAGGTGTCGTTCACGCCATCGTTGTTCGGCGTGAACACGTTGGGAATGAACAACTTCGGCATATCCGCATCGTGTCGTTCAACATCCGTCGCGAGGGACTCTTCCGGTTCGGCGGCCACAGGTTGCGCCTGTGCGGGAACTTGAAGCTCGGGCGTTTCCACTTTCGCTTTTTCAGCCAGGACTTGAAGGATCCGCTCCACTTTGTCCGTTCCGTTCACCATTTGGGGCTCCTCTGTCGGCACCACGGCGATGTTCATGGGCGCTGTAGGAACAGCATTCTGACCAGTTGTCAGGCGGTCCGTGCCAGACAAGGTGACTTCTTGACCCGTGGTCGGACCGGCAATGGCCTCCTTCGTGGCAACTGCACCAGCAGGAACACCCTGTGCCGGGGACGTGGATGCGCTTGCTGCGGGCCCGGCGACCACTTCCTGGTCACCTTTCCTAACTTCCTCTACAGGCACAGCGGCCTCTGTCACCTGGCCTTGCGGCAAAGCAGCAGTGACCGTGGCGGGCTCATCGGTGTTCCACAACAGCGCGGCGGCGGTGATCACTACTGCACCCATGGCAGCGGCCACCCAGCCCCACACCGTGGCGCTGGCACCCGCACCGGCAGCGGCCGTGTGGCCCAACTGGGTGCTTACGCCTTGCCAAACCGAGGGGTCCACCTCCATCTCATGCTCAGCGAAACGCTCGCGGAACAGGTCGTTCAGGCCATCTGCCGCCGGGGCCGCAGCGGCCAGCTGGCCCTGTATGGCCTGCCATGCACCGGGGTCCACCGGGGCCTCGTGGCCCTGGAACCGGTCCCGGAACAGGTGCTGTAGGTTATCCTTCATGGTCCATTCCATAGTTGGCCGCCACCGCAGCGGGCAGCAGCTTGCGCAGGTAACCCCGCGCCTTCATGAACTGTGATTTGGAGGTGTTCTCCGAAATGCCCAGCATCTCAGCGATCTCCTTGTGGGCGTAGCCTTCGATCACGAACAGGTTGAACACCGTGCGATAACCCGCCGGGAGCGCCTGGATCAGGGCCATTAGCTCATCGGTGCTCATGGAAGAGAGCACTTGCTCATCCTCCTGGTGCAGGTGCTCTGCCTCTGTGAGGTCCAGACTGTGGTCGTAGGGCTTGTTGCGGCGGATGTGGTCCAGGGCCGTGTTCACCATGGTGCGCGCGATCCAGCCACCCAAAGGACCGTCGCCCCGGAAGTGGTCCATCTTCTGGAACACCTTCACGAAGCCGTCCTGGAGCATGTCCTGGGCCTGGTCCCTGTTGTTCGCGTAGCGCATACAGATGCTCATCATTTTCCTTGCAAACTGCTGATACAGCGCCTTTTGTGCGATGGGGTCGCCCTTCAAGCAGCCGTTCACCAGTTGTTCGTCCGTCATGGCGTCCGTGGGGTATGATGCGATCCGTGCGGTGAAAGTTGCCTGAAGCCCCGATCCCGTGCGGCCTTTGCAAGTTACGGCAACCTCCGGCCGCGCCGCCCGATCGGCTACTTTTGCGATCCTTTGGAAAACCCCGGCCCGTTGGGGGGACCTGCCCGTAGACCCATGGAACACATCCGCAACTTCTGCATCATCGCCCACATCGACCACGGCAAAAGCACCCTGGCCGACCGCCTCCTGCAGATGACCGGCACCATTGCCGACCGCGACATGCAGGCCCAGAACCTGGACGACATGGACCTGGAGCGCGAGCGGGGCATCACCATCAAGAGCAAGGCCATCCAGATGGACTATTCCCTGAACGGGAAGAAGTACGTGCTGAACCTGATCGATACGCCGGGCCACGTGGACTTCAGCTACGAGGTGAGCCGCTCCATCGCCGCCTGCGAAGGTGCCCTGTTGATCGTGGACGCCACCCAGGGCATCCAGGCGCAGACCATCAGCAACCTGTACCTGGCCCTGGAGCACGATCTGGAGATCATCCCCATCCTGAACAAGATGGACCTGCCCTCGGCGAACCCCGAAGAGGTGAAGGACCAGATCGTGGACCTGCTGGGTTGCAAGCGGGAAGAGATCCTGAGCGCCAGCGGCAAGACCGGCCTGGGTGTGGACAAGGTGCTGGAGGCCGTGGTGGAACGCATCCCCGCGCCCAAGGGCGACCCCAATGCCCCGCTGCAGGCCCTGATATTCGACAGCGTGTTCAACCCCTTCCGCGGCATCATCGCCTACTTCCGGGTGATGAACGGTGTGCTCAAAAAGGGCGACCGCGTGAAGTTCTTCAACACCGGCGTGGAGTACAACGCCGACGAGGTGGGCATCCTGAAAATGGAGATCAGCCCCCGGCCCGAGGTGCGCGCCGGTGATGTGGGCTACATCATCAGCGGCATCAAGACCGCCAGCGAGGTGAAGGTGGGTGATACGCTTACCCACCGTGACCGCATGTGCGCAGAGGGCATCCACGGTTTCGAGGACGTGAAGCCCATGGTTTGGGCGGGCATCTTCCCGGTGGATACCGACGAGTACGAGGAGCTGCGCGATGCCATGGAGAAGCTGCAGCTGAACGACGCCAGCCTCACCTGGACACCCGAGAGCAGCGCCGCACTGGGCTTCGGTTTCCGTTGCGGCTTCCTGGGCCTGTTGCATATGGAGATCATCCAGGAACGCCTGGAGCGCGAGTTCAACATGACGGTGATCACCACCGTGCCCAACGTGGGCTACGTGGTGACCAAGACCAACGGCGAAGTGCTGAACGTGCACAACCCCAGCGAACTGCCGGAGGTGATGCACATCGACAAGATCGAGGAGCCCTACATCAAGGCACAGGTGATCACCAAGGCCGAGTACACGGGGGCCATCATGACGCTCTGCATCGCCAAGCGCGGCATCCTCATCGGGCAGACCTACCTCACCACCGACCGCGTGGAACTGAGCTTCGAGCTGCCCTTGGGCGAAGTGGTGTTCGACTTCTACGACAAGCTCAAGAGCATCAGCCGGGGCTATGCCAGCTTCGACTACCACCCCATCGGCTTCAAGGAGAGCGACCTGATCAAGCTCGACATCCTGCTGAACGCCGAAAAGGTGGACGCCCTGAGCGCCCTGATCCACCGCGACCACGCGCACGACCTGGGCAAGCGCATGTGCAGCAAGCTGAAGGAGCTATTGCCCCGCCAGCAGTTCGACATTCCCATCCAGGCCGCCATCGGAGCCAAGATCGTGGCCCGCGAAACGGTAAAAGCCCTGCGCAAGGACGTGACCGCCAAGTGCTACGGCGGCGACATCAGCCGCAAGCGCAAACTGCTGGAAAAGCAGAAAGAAGGCAAGAAGCGGATGAGGCAAGTGGGTAGTGTGGAAGTGCCGCAGCAGGCCTTCCTGGCGGTGTTGAAGCTGGACTAAGGTTCACCGCAGGGGTACTACTCGCCCTTGCAACCAGCTACGCACGCCCTCTGCGTCCAGTGTGCCTGTGGCCACCCGGATCACGAGGTCGTATTTCTCATCCTGTGAAGATCGGATGTCCAGACCGGCATCCTGAAGCAACAAACGGGCTAGCGCGTAACCGGTGCGCTTGTTTCCATCAACGAAGGGATGACCCGTGACAATGCCATGCAGAAGTGCCGCGGCCTTGTCTTCGGGTGTGGGATAAAGATCAATGCCATCGAAGGTGGCATAAGGCCGGTTCAAGCTCGCATCCAGCACACCAACATCGCGAACACCATCGGCACCACCGAAGCGGTGCACCAGTTCGCGGTGGTAGAACAGCGCTTCCTCCCGCCCGATCATTGGGCCAAACGGTGGAGCAGGTCCTGATCCTCTTCGATGTTCCGCAGGAACCGCGTCATGCGTTCCATGGAGGCCTTCTCCCCTTTGGCCAGTTCCTCGATGGCGTCCAGCACACGCTGCACCATGCTCGGCGGGGCTTGGTCGGGAATGTCCTTGATGCGTGCCAGCATCCTCTCCTTCAGTTCCTT
>B570J29032_109959570_pt1 | contig 34206 bp, 27 predicted proteins | sample LakMenEpi16Nov12_FD_29032 | JGI IMG/M metagenome (IMG submission 29032) | reverse complement strand
CACCCTTTGGGTTTCAGGTATTTCTGAACAAAGGGTTGATTTTCTTACATCGTTTATTCATTTGATTTTCCAAATGAATAAAATGGGATAAATAACTGCCGATTTTTAAACCCATTTTTAAATTTTTCGGAAGATTTTTATCCCCTATTTTTTCAATAAAACCAATAATATCAAACGTTACAGACTTTTTGAGGGACAACTACTTAATCATTATTTCTTCACAAAACATGGCAATTGGTTAATATTTTGTTTAGTCGGCCTGTTTATTTTTTATTAGATTTAACCTCCACAATATCAAAATGAAAAAGTTTACTTATACAGAAAAAAAAGATACGAGATCGGGATTTGGTGCCGGCCTTTCAGAATTAGGCAAAACAAACCCAGATGTGGTTGCACTTTGTGCTGATTTAACCGGTTCTTTAAAAATGGATGCATTCCAAAAGGAACACCCAGACCGTTTTTTTCAGGTAGGTATTGCAGAAGCCAATATGATGGGCATTGCAGCCGGCTTAACCATTGGAGGTAAAATTCCATTCACCGGAACTTTTGCCAACTTCAGTACCGGTCGTGTGTACGATCAAATCCGCCAAAGTATTGCCTACTCACACAAAAACGTGAAAATTTGTGCATCGCATGCCGGGCTTACATTAGGTGAAGATGGCGCTACACATCAAATATTGGAAGATATTGGACTAATGAAAATGTTGCCGAACATGGTGGTTATTAATCCTTGTGATTACAACCAAACTAAAGCAGCAACCATAGCTATCGCAAAACATCATGGCCCGGTTTATCTTCGTTTTGGAAGACCGGCCGTACCTAATTTTACTGATGCCAATCAACCATTTGAAATTGGAAAAGCTGTGTTGTTACAAGAAGGAAAAGATGTATCCATTATTGCTACCGGCCATTTGGTTTGGAAAGCCATTGAGGCAGCAGAACAATTAGCGGTAAAAGGCATTGAAGCAGAAATTATCAACATCCACACCATTAAACCGTTGGATAACGAAGCTATTCTAAAATCGGTAGCTAAAACCAAATGTGTAGTTACTGCCGAAGAACATCAAATGAATGGCGGTTTGGGAGATAGCGTGGCTCAATTACTATCCAGAACAATGCCTACACCACAAGAGTTTGTGGCAGTAAATGACAGCTTTGGTGAAAGCGGCACACCGGATGAATTGATGGAAAAATATGGGCTAAGTGTAAGTGCCATCGTTAATGCTGTTACAAAAGTAAGAACAAGAAAATAATGAAAATAATTCTTTATCTGAGTATCGTTATAGTGTTTGTTGGATGCAATGCTGAAATAAAAGACGACAACGTACCAACCAGTAAAATTGAAGCCCTTACAATGTTAGGAGAAGATTCTACAGAGGCAGAAACCAAGGAAGCTGAACTTAGTGGTGATATTATTTTAAAAGCCAGAGGGTTTGAACCCGGTTGGTATGCAGAGTTTTATGCTGACCGTGTAAAATTATTATTGAATTACGGAAAAGATAGTTTAACCTGGAAGGCAGATTTTTCTGACTTAAAAAATAAAAAGAATTTTAAATCCAGCATGAAGGAGAACAACAACGGCAAAGAAGCCGAGTTAACTATTATTCTGAAAGAAGAATCATGCACAGAAGCTGCAAGCGGCGATAACAAAGAACAAAGTATTACTATAATTTACAACAACCAAAGTTACAGTGGATGCGCTGGTAGATAATACATTCATATTAAATTTCTGAATGATTTTTCGCTACCTTATAACCGATAGAATTAATTTTCAGAAAAATTTTACTTTTTCATTTGAAATTCAAAACCCATAAAACTTAAATTTCCGTTTGGCAGCATGTACAATGTTTCTCCGGTACCCCTGCCAATACCAGTTGTAACTGCCTGCATATTGGATATAGGAAGTAAATAAACATCACTTCCATATGGTGAATTACCCTTAGTTTCAACCTTTAATATTTCATTCTCCAGCGTTAATTTTAAAGTTAAACCGGTTGGATCCGCTAACACACATTTTTCACATTTAAAATATGGTTCTAGCACTTTATATTTACCAAGTCTATCTTTCCAGTCTTTTGTAACAACAGGAAAATCAGTTTTAGTGGCGATATATGTTCCGCGTTGCGTTTGGGTATTTAGTTGTTTCAGGTGAATTTGATTTTCTATTGTTTCGAACGCAAAACCAACATCTTTCATTTTAAATGAAATTAATCCAAACAACTTTGCCTTAGCTAAATAAATAGAATCATTTTTTTCTTTTTTGTACAATTTTACTTTAAGTGGTCCTTGCTTGAAACTAATACTTTCAGGATTACTCACTTTAATTAGTATTTTGGCAACCGGATAAATACCGGGTAATTCATTTGCCTTTGCTATAGGGAAACTTATTGCTGAACCATCTTTTTTTACTTTGTAACGAAGCTTTACTTTTTTATCTTTTTCTTTCTCTAAATACCATTTTACCAATGCCTTCGAATCTGCTATATTAGCACCATTATCAGTATTCGTTAAAATAACCGCTCCAATACCTAACTCCTGATTAAAACAAAAATCAGCATGGAAAGCATATGTATCACCGCCATGCTCGGAAAAGCGGATAACCAGAGTGTCGGAAGGATTTGTTTTGCTCTTAATAAGTGCTTGAGATGCGTATAATCCAAATCCCCAATCATCCTCTTTGCTTAAAAGTGTGTTTGATGTTTGATTTTTCATCATTTCTAAAATTGTCTCTGATGATACAATCTGTGTATTGTTTACTTTCCCTCCATTAATTAAACATTTTAAAAAAATAGCCATGTCAAGCACATTGCTATGAATCAACCCTGCTGCTTGGTCACGAATGAGCGGCTCCTTAATTTTCTTTTTTTCGTAATATGCCTTCGAAAAATATCTATTTAAAATTGGATCGTCCTCAACGTAACTCATTCGCATACCTAATGGATTAAATATTGCTTCTCTCAAATAACCAGGATAACTGGATTTTGATAAACGCGCAATTACCTCTCCAAGTAAACCATAACCTATGTTGGAATACGCCCTGATTTTTAAACGCGGAGCAGCAGTGGTATGATAATTAAGCTGATTAATTAACCAGTTTATTGATGGCGGTGAATCACAAAAAAAGCCATTCATCACATCTCCAGGTAAACCAGAAGTATGGGCTAAAATGTCGTTGATATAAAAATTATTATTGTCCTTGAAATGGCTTGACATGGTAAACTCCGGTAAATATGTTTTAATGGACTCGTTTACTTTTAATAAGCCTTTTTCTTGCAATTGCATGATTGAAAGCGCCGTAAAAGCTTTGCTGCATGAACCAATTCGATAAATTGTACTGTCGGTAGCCAATTGCTTTGTTTCTTTATCAGAAAATCCATAACCTTGTGAGTAAACAATTTGACCATTATCAACAATGGCAATACTTGTACCAACAACTTTATTCTTTTGTAAACGGCTTAGCATCAAACTATCAATGTACTTCTTAGTAGTTAATGAAACTTTGGTATTTGTTTGACTTAAACTCCAATTAATGAAGCCAAAACAAAACGCACAAACGATCAACTGTTTTCTCATGCTTAATGAATATTAATTTAATTTTACTTACAAAAGAACTTTTTTTAAATACAAAAATTGATGAGACTAGACCAATTAGTCCAAAAATTATACTTTGTGCCACTTTTTTTCGACTTCTTTTAAAAAAGAGAAAAGGATAATTGATAATATTGCATTAATGCGGAGCATTTATAACTTAATTAATTACTTGCTAAAAATTATACTAGCCAGACTAACGAGAAATATCCTATTTTGGGGCATTTTTGTTGGAAATTTATTTTCTAATGGCACATTTGAATCTTTAAGAAACAATGAGTCCATTTTCTTTATTAATGTAGGAGTTACATTAATTTTATTCGCGTCTTTCCAATATATAAACACATTATGGCTTTTACCAGCTTACTTAAAAAATGGCCGACATAAAATCTATTTTATTGGAATAGTAGTCACAATAATTGTTTATGGATGTTTGTTTGCTGCTTATAATTATTTTTTCGACAAATACGTTCATGAGACGTCTTTCACCAGCTTCACTTTTATAGCCCTTGGATCGCAAAACTTATATCAGGATATTCAAAATGGACTTGTTAGTTTTTTTGAAGTTAGTGTTTTGGCAATGGTTCCGCTTTGCTTTTTTGGATTTTTATTCTCTCTTGGCTGGTTTATGAATGATTACTTTCTTCAACAAAAAAGATTGGAAAAAGCTTTAGCAGAAAAAGTTGAGTCAGAAATTGCGCTAATTAAACATCAACTCAGTCCACACTTTTTATTTAACACTTTAAACAATTTATACAGTTTATCACTTAAAAAATCAGATGAATTACCTGATTTACTTATACAACTTTCTAACATTCTCAGATATATGATTGATGATTCTAAACAACATTCCATATCGTTTGAAAAAGAGAAAGAAACTATGCTAGCATATATTGATATTGAAAAATTAAGACTTAACAATTCCAATCAATTAAAATTCAAGATAAGCTCGGATAAGCCAACCTCTCTACCACCTTTATTATGGTTGCCTGTATTAGAAAATGTTTTTAAACACGCAGATTTTTTTGACTTAAATGAAAATACCATTGTGTTCGAATTTATGATTTTCAACAATCGATTAAAAATATACTCCAATAATAAATACAAAGAAAAACACGTAGTAAAAAATATAAAGGAGAATGCCGGTGGATTTGGATTAAACAGCCTAAAAAAACGATTAGATAATTTATATCCTGAAAATTATCTTTACAAAGTTGAAAAAGCGAATGGTATTTTCACCATTGAAATAGTGATTAATTTAGTTTAAGCAAAAATAATGCAAAGCCTAAAAGTTGTTATACTTGATGATGAACCTCTGGCAAGAGATGTTATTGCTTATTATTGCAATAAAATACCAAACATCGAAATTGTTGCAAGTTGTTCAAACGCCATTGATGCTGCCAAAGTTATCAAAGAAAAAAAAGTTGACGTAATTTTTTTAGATATAAACATGCCTGAGTTAAATGGTTTTCAGTTTTTAAAAACATTATCAAAATTACCGGATGTGATTTTCACTACGGCATACTCAGAATTTGCAGTAGAGAGTTATGATTACAATGCCATAGATTACCTGGTTAAACCAATTAGTTTTGAGAGATTTTTAAAAGCAATTCAAAAAACTAAGAATACTTCAACTAATTATACAGAAAATAAAGATTCAGAAGAAAGTACGATGTTTGTAAAATCTGAAGGTAAACTGGTCAGAATTAATTTAAGCGAGTTACTATTCATAGAAGGCTTAAAAGATTATGTAAAGTTTTGCATGCCAGATAAAAAAATTATTGTTCATGGAAGCTTAAAAAAATCTGAGGACTACTTAAATTCTGTTTCCGGTAAATTTATTCGAGTTCATAAATCCTATATAGTTAACAGCGAAAAAATCAAAGAAATAGACTCTTCGCAGATTATTTTGAATCATGAAAATCAAAATTATTGTATCCCGTTTGGCTCAACATATTCAGAAACACTCGATAAAATAATAAATTCCAAGCGTTATTAAAAAGTCAATTGGTTTTTTTAATTTTATTTTCAACTCTTTTCTGCATTAAAAATAAACTATAGGTTATTAAAAATGGTAAAGCAGAAATTAAAATTTTAAAATTTAACGACATACAACCAATAAAGAAAATAAGTAAGTAAAGAATCCCTATTGCTAAAGCTCCTGCATGTATCCATTTAATGTTGGAAGATTTTCTAATAAACGTTACTATTAAAATTAACTGACCGGTAAAAGGAAGAATCACAAGCGGATGTAATATAGATTTGATGTCAGTGAACAGTTTTGTCAAAATATCTATTTCAACCTCAACTATAAAAGACCTTTGGATACGACCCCACTCTAAATAACCAATTAGTGAAAACAGAATTAAACAAAGCTGATAGATGCGTAATTTTGGCATGTTATAAATCAATAAAAAATCAATGTTCGGAAACTTCAATTATTATCGGCGTTGTTCATGCTCATCCAAAGCAAATCTTTTAGCAACTGAATATTTTTACCTGTGGCGCTTGAAATAAAAATGAGTTCAACTTTTTGTTTGCCTTTTAAACGTTTAGTAATGTCTTTACGCATTTCTTCTTCTAATTCGTCGTCCATTAAGTCTGATTTGGTAACAGCCAACAAGCGTTTTTTATCTAGTAATTCCGGGTTAAATTTTTTGAGTTCCTTTAGCAAAATTTTGTATTCATCAACTACGTCAGCACCATCACAAGCAACCATAAATAACAACATGGAGTTACGCTCAATATGTTTTAAAAAACGTAAGCCCAGTCCCTTTCCTTCACTTGCCCCTTCAATAATACCAGGTATATCAGCCATGATAAAGCTTTTATAATTACGATATTTTACTATACCTAAATTTGGAACAAGTGTGGTAAAAGGATAATTGGCAATTTCCGGTTTTGCTGCACTAACTACAGAAAGTAATGTTGATTTACCGGCATTGGGAAAACCTACTAATCCAACATCTGCTAAAACTTTTAATTCCAAAATTTTCCATTCAACTTTACCTGCCTCTCCAGGCTGAGCAAATTTTGGTGTTTGTAAAGTTGGACTTTTGAAATTAGCATTACCTAAACCGCCCCTGCCGCCCGGAACGATAACAACTTCTTGTCCGTCTTCGGTAATTTCAAATTCAATTTCGCCTGTTTCAGCATCACGCGCAATGGTACCTAACGGAACTTCTAAAATCTCATCTTTTCCTTGTTTGCCGCTACTATTGGCACTACCTCCATTTTCACCCTCACTTGCAATTACATGTTTACGGTATTTGAGGTGAATCAGTGTCCAAAGTTGTTTATTTCCTTTAAGAATAATGTGTCCGCCTCTACCTCCGTTTCCACCATCGGGTCCGCCCATAGCTGTAAACTTATCTCTGTGGAAATGCATAGAGCCGGCGCCTCCTTTACCGGAGCGACAACATATTTTTACATAATCAACAAAGTTAGTATCCAATGGAGCGGGGTCTAATTATTTTTTCTTTTTCTTAACCAATTTTTTGACTGGCTTTTTTGACTGAACTTTTCTAGTAATCACTTTTACTTTGGCTTTAGCTTTTTTCATCACCTTTTTAGGTGCTACCTTCTTAACTGCTTTTTTAGCAGTTAGCTTTTTAACTGGCTTTTTGGTTGATGTTGCTTTTGGCTTATTACTTAATTTTTTAGCTTTACTTTTAAGAGAAGTTTTTACAACTTTTTTAGTTTCTTTCTTAACCGGCTTTTTTGTTACCTTTTTTACTGCTTTTTGAACCGGTTTTGGTTTGTTTTTAGTAGCAGACTTTTTAACCGCTTTCTTTACCGGTTTAGCAGCTTTTTTATTTTTTGCGGCAGGTTTCGCTTGAGAAACATCGGTTTTTTTAGAAGCCCTTTTAGCAGTTTTTTGAGCAGGTTTGCTTACTTTTTTAGGAGCGGTATTTTGTTTTTTAAGAATTGATTTTGATTCGGCTTTCTCCTCAGCCTCGGCACGTTTAATTGCATCAATTTCCAATAACAATTCCGGTTCAATTTCATTTGCAACTTCAAAATCTTTGATAGTAAGGTCCAAATGTTCGATATCACTTTCTAAATGTGTTAATTCCATTTCAGCTTTAATAAACACAATTCTGTCTACTATGCTTTTAAATATTTGATCAACTGAACCTACTCCATTAATACTGTGAAATTTGGCTTGCTCACTGTAATATGTTTTTAATGGCAATGTTTTGTTATTGTATTCCTGAATTCTTGTTCTGATAACGCTTTCGTTTTGATCGTCTGCTCTACCGCTGTCTTTACCACGATTTAATAAACGTTTAACCAGTTCTTCATTCTCAACTTCCAATGCAATCATAGCACTGATACCGGTACCTTTTTTCTGCAACAAATCATCTAAGGCCTCTGCCTGCACAGCGGTGCGCGGAAAACCATCGAAAATAAAACCATTGGCATTAAGATTGTCATCTAACTTATGTTCAATCATACCTATCACAATTTCATCGCTAACCAATTGGCCGCTATCCATGACTGCCTTGGCTTGTTTACCAAGTTCAGTTCCCTGAGCAATTTCATTTCTAAGGATGTCTCCAGTACTCAAATGTACAAGGTTATATTTGTTTATTAAATTTTCTGATTGTGTGCCTTTGCCTGCTCCCGGAGGTCCAAATAACACTAAATTCAACATTTTTTCCATAATTTTTTTTTAAGCTAAAACGTATATTTCTTTTAAATTTCTGCCTAATCCATCGTAATCTAAACCATAACCAACAACAAAGTCGTTCGGAATTTCAAGACCAACATAATCTATATTTATTGTTTTCTTATAAGCATCCGGTTTAAGTAAGGCTGTGGCAATTTTTATTTTCTTTACATTTTTGCGTTCCAATACATCTACTAATTTTTCAATGGTTGTGCCGGTATCTACAATATCCTCAATCACAACAATGGTTCTATTACTCAAATCTTCACTTAAACCAATCAGTTCTGTAACTGTGCCTGTACTAGAAGTTCCATGATAACTTGCCAATTTTATAAACGATAAATGGCATGGGATATGAACTTCTTTTAAAAGATCAGATGCAAACATAAACGAACCATTCAGTACAACTAAAAAAACAGGAAACTCATTTTCTAATTCTTTATTAATTTCAGTTGCTACTTTTGTTACTGCAGATGCAATTTTTGCCTCATCCAGATAAGGCTTAAATTGTTTGTCTTTTAGAGTAACTAACTTGCTCATTTTAAGCAAATATAAGTGTTTTAATTAAACTAACGAAAATCCAATAAAAAAAGCCGATTCAAGTTGAATCGGCTTTTAAAGTTAGATTGACTAAGGACTATTTATTCAAAACAATTCGTTTAACAACTTTTTCTGAACCATTATTAACAGTTACAAAATAAACACCATTTGTATAGTTTTTCAAATCTAAATTAAAAACCTCATTGGTAACATTTTGATGCTGACTGCTTCCCATCAATTGACCCATTATATTATGGATGGTTACCTCAAAATTTTGATTTGATGCGAAGGTTGTTATTAAACTTAGTTCTCCGTTACTAGGATTAGGATATAACATAATACTACTGTTAAATTCTGTTTGCTTAATACCAGATGGTGTTCCGCAAGACATGATTGGTAAAATAGCTGCATTATAATTTCTAGTATTACCCCAAGCAGTTCTTACTTGATACCAAGATTGTGCTGCAGGCACACCAGACCATTTTTCATAAGCTCTGTTTAAACCATTGCTATTACCACTGTTAAAAACTACGGCAGTATCAGTTGCTCCGGTTGGAAGCACTACTGATGCAAAGAATCCACCTGATGTAGGAGCAGTCACAGGAGCTGCGAAGTTAAATCGGAACGGTTTAATTATAGGGTTTGTAAACGCTAACGCCGGATTACCACAATAATTAACATTTGATACTGATGGTACAGCCAAAATATTCCCTAATGTGGTACTTGTAAATCCGATAGATGCATTAGGAATAATACCTGAAGGAGCGCCGGTAAAGGTAGTTGAGGTGGAGTTGTAAATTCTCATACCAACTGTTGAGGCACTATTACCTCCGGTTCCAAGTGTTCCGTTTTTATAAAATAACACGATTACCCCATTAATTTGTGCACCTGAAATAGCAGCGTAGTCAGCATTAGTAAAGTAATCAGCTTTTTCTAAATCTCCATAACAGTTATTACCCATAATGTAACCGGCGTTTGGACTACAACCGGATGTTGCCACATCAGCGCCTGCACGAAATGCAAATAAGGTATCAGTGGCAATGAAATGAGAAATTGTATCATTACAAGTAGGAGAAACGCTACAATTGGTTATCACAATGGTTTTGGAATTATTGCTAGAGCCTAGAGAATTTGTAGCCACAACTGAAATTGTATAAGAACCGGGCGTTGTGAAATTAATACTTGGGTTAACTGCCGCATTGTTTGGGCTAAAAGTTACACCACCTGAAGGATTTGAACTCCAAAGATAGGTTGGAATAGGATTACCATTGGAAAGATTATTAACCGCAATAGCTGTGTTGGTACAACCTGATGTAGGTATGCTAAAACTCGCTGTTGGTGCACTGGCAGGAATGTTACATAATGTGGCTGCACTGGCAGATAATTGACTTCTAAATGTACCGTTAGCCATACAAGTTTGCATACGGGTGCGTTGATCGTTAGTAAACATGTACATACAAACGTCGTTAGTATAATCCATGAAATTCATGAATAACTCACCGTTTGGTCCATTACCACAAGAAACTTTAGGAAATGTGGGACAAGTACCATTATTATCAGTTTGTTGTGTAGGTGTATCCGCACAAAAATCATTACCACATGAAGCATCACCCCAGATATGGCGTAAACCTAACCAATGCCCTACCTCGTGAGTGGTTGTTCTCCCTTTGTGATATGGCACATTGCTGGCAGCTGTTCCGATACTTCCAAATGAATTACTTAACATTACAACTCCATCTGTTGTAGCTGACCCAAATGGTGCCCCTAATCCTGTTAACGTGCTTCCCGCAGGGAAAGTTGCATAACCAAGCAAGCTGCTACCTAAGTTACAAACCCACATATTTAAATAACGTGTTGGATCCCAAATCGTTGCAGGTTTAATCGTACCGTCAATATAGGTAGGAGTATAAGGTCCTGCTGTCCAACCATTTGTAGTTGCATTTTGTCTATCAATGCCAGGCTCAGTCAGAGTTGCGCCACTTGGATTTTTTTGAGCTAAGCAAAATTGGATATCACAATTAGCCTTTAACGAGGTAAAAGCAGATGGAAGATTTCCATTGTTAAGCCCAGTTCCTGCAAAGTCAGCATTTAAAATGTTAATTTGATCTTGGATTTGAGCTGCACTTAAATTATGTCCTACTCCTACTGCCTGATTAGGATGAATAACGTGAACAATTACAGGAATTGTATAAACTGGCATTTGCCCTTTATTTTGTTGCTGGTTTTTTACAAACTCCTCAACTTTTTCATTAAACCACTTGTCCCAAGCCTCGCCCGGAACTTGTGTACCACAACCACGGTTATTGATTGTTTTCCCTTCGGTAACTACTGCTCCAGTAGCATTTCCGAGTGCTTTTTTCCCGCTTTGCGCCGAAATTGCAAAGCAAGACGCCAAAGCAGGCGCAAGTAAAAATAGTTTTATTTTCATTGTGTGTGTTTATTTTGACCAAGTTAGCAATTTAACTACCTTATTCAAAAACTTTCATTAAAAGAATTACATAATTGGTCGAAATCAATGATGAAGCAATCCAAATACGAGCACATCGTCGATTTGTTCGTGTCCGGATTTCCAATCTTCAAAAAAACTGAAAAGTTGTTTTTTTTGCTCATTTGCGGTTTTTCCATTCAAGCTAATTAATAATTCCTTAAATCTTTTGGTAGTTAATTTTTTATTTTTACTACTCCCAAATTGATCCGCATAACCATCAGTAAAAAAGTATACACCTTCACCTTTATGAAGCAGTATCTCATGCGATTCGAATTTTTGATTGACAGGTGTATGTCCGCCAATTGATGCTTTTGTAGCTTTAATTTCTTCCAATGAAGCGTCCATTTTGATAATGTAACATGGACGATTTGCGCCTGAATAATTAATTAAAGTCGTTTGATTTTGGTTATAACTAACTTTGAAAAGTGCTATGTCCATGCCATCTTTAGCAGAATTTAAATCATTTTGCTTTAATGTTAAGCGAATGGTATTATTGACTTCTTCAAGAATCTCTGACGGAGTTTGGAACTTGAGATAAGCTTTCTCTAATTGCTCTATTGAAATTAAACTCATTAATGCGCCCGGTACACCATGCCCTGTGCAATCGGCAATGGCAACCAGACATTCATTTTCATTAATTTTTTTAAACCAGTAAAAATCGCCACTTACTATATCTTTCGGTTTGTAAAGAATAAAATAATTTTTTAATACCTCATCCATGTTAATGAAATCAGGCAACAAGGCTTCTTGGATGTGCTTACTGTATAAAATACTATCTGTAATTTCTTGATTTTTTAACTGCAACTCTTGTTTCTGAACAACAATTTCTTGTGTTCGTTCCTGAACTTGTTGCTCCAAAATAATATTTTGATTTTCCAATAGTTCTTTTTTTTCCTTTTCCTGTTGTATTGTTTTTTCAGCCAACTCAGCGTTGTTTCGCAATTGGTCTTTGAGTGATTTATTTATGAGAGCAAATTCTTTACTTAAAAAAGCACTCATAAATAATGGAATTGAAAGAACACTTAAGCCTAAAAAAAATAGACCAATTGACGGTGATTTGTATAAGCTTGTTAAAACACACGCTGTAATTAAGAAAAATGTGAACCCAATTATACCTAGTCCAAGATAATTTGCGCCGTGCCTCTTCTTAAAAACCGAAACAACGGCAATAATTGTTAAACCAAAGTAACCAAAAAGAAAAATAACCACATCACAAAAAATCCTTGCTTCATGAATTTGCAATAAATTAAAAAAGAAAAAACTAAAGTAAACGACCATCATTAAATAGAAATACCAATTGTACTTTAACTTAAATAAATTGTAAACTAAGATTGTAAGTGAACACAATGCCAATGGCACCATGAACGAATAAAAGCGCTCCAAGAAAGTATATAATCCGGGATCTTCTATGTACATGAAAATAATTAAAATAATGCATACCAAACCAAGGGGTGCCAGGAAAAGAAAGTAGTAGAAGTTAAACTTATTTTCTCTATAAGTGATAAAGAGGAAGAAATGAATGCAGGCAAGGGCTATAAAAAAAGCACCTATACCTGACAAAAAATAAAGGAATGCGTTCTTTTCGCTTTCGGTTTCAATAAAATCATCTACTGTACTCAACTCAATCAGCGGATAAGGATTCATGCTTGAAGTTTCCCTCAATTTCAAATTAGAAAAATGAATTACAATGACATGTAACGAGTCGTTGGTTTTTTCAATCGTGATTGGTTCATTATCAAAAACGATGCATTTTTCATTTTCCAATTTATTTGAAGGCAAGCCGTTTTTTTTAATTATTTGTCCATCCAAAAAAATACTTGAGGCACCAATATGTTGCAAATCAACTATAAAAGATGAAAATGTACTTTGAGGTAAAAACTTATAGTAAAGCCTGATTGTAAATTCTCTTTTGCCATTCAATTCCTTATCTGCTTCACCATCATAAAACATTGTTTTCCAATTTTTATCATCGCAATTCAACTCAGTATAACTTGAATCAAATCCGAGATTAACTCTAACATAAATTTTTTGAGTAATGGATTCCTGACCAAAGGAAATAACACCAATGTTACTTTTAACCTGCTTTGTCTCTTTTCTTTGATTTTTATCTCCAAGTGTTACAATTATTGAATCAGGCGGTAAGGCCTTACCAATCATTACAACAGTAAAGTAAAATATTAAGAAAAAAATACGCATGTCAAGTCACTAATTATCCGCCTGTAAAAACGGGTAACGGTAATCCGTTGGTGGCACCCAGGTTTCTTTAATTGTGCGTGGGCTTACCCATCGCAATAAATTAACTTTATGTCCGGCTTTATCGTTTGTGCCGCTTCCTCTGGCTCCGCCAAATGGCTGTTGACCAACTACAGCACCTGTACATTTATCATTAATGTAAAAATTTCCGGCACTGTTACTTAGTTTTTTAGTAGCTAAATCAATAATGTAACGGTCGTTTGCAATAATAGAACCCGTTAAGGCATAAATACTGGTACTATCCACGATATCTAAAAGTTCTTCAAATTTTGAATCGTCGTAAACATAAATCGTTAAAACCGGTCCAAATAATTCTTCACACATGGTGGTATATTTAGGGTCATCAACTCGAATGGCAGTTGGCTCAATAAAATAACCAACAGATTTATCTGCATTGCCGCCAACAATTATCTCAACTCCTTTATCTGTTTTTGCTTTTTCAATTGCACCCTTTAACTTATCAAAACTCTTTTCATCAATTACAGCATTAACAAAATTGGTAAAATCTTCGGTCCCACCCATTTTCATCGTTTTAACATCAGCAACAAATACCTCTTTAAACTCAGGCCACATACTTGCAGGAACATAAGCTCTTGAACAAGCACTGCATTTTTGGCCCTGATATTCAAAAGCACCACGCGCAACAGCTACAGCACTTTCTTTGACGTCAGCTGAATTATGAATAACGATGAAATCTTTTCCTCCGGTTTCACCAACAATTTTTGGATAAGATTTGTATTTATGAATGTTGTTTCCAATTGACTTCCAAATATTCTGAAAAACTTCAGTACTACCCGTAAAATGAATTCCTGCGAAATCTTTGTGATTAAAAATGACCTCAGCCGCATCTGGTCCGCTAGGGTAAATTAAATTTATTACACCTGCCGGAACCCCAGCCTTTTTAAATACCTCCATTAAAACGTTAGCGCTGTATACTTGTGTATTACTTGGCTTCCAAACAACCGTATTACCCATCATAGCACAACTGGTTGGTAAATTGCCTGCAATAGCAGTAAAATTAAATGGTGTTAATGCATAAATAAATCCTTCCAACGGTCTCCACTCAATGCGGTTCCACATGCCAGGACCACTTACCGGTTGCTCGGCGTAAATCTCTGTCATGAACGAAACATTGAACCGTAAAAAATCAATTATTTCACAAGCACTATCAATTTCAGCCTGAAAAGCATTTTTACTTTGCCCTAGCATTGTGGCCGCATTTAATTTTGCGCGATAAGGACCGGCGATTAAATCAGCAGCTTTCAAAAAAATACTGGCACGGTGCTCCCAAGGGAGGTTAGCCCATTTTTCTTTAGCAGCGAGCGCAGCATCAATTGCTTGTTGTATATGTAATTTGTCACTTTTATGAAACTGGCCTAATGTATGCTTATGATCATGAGGCGGGTGCATGCGTGCAACTACATTGCTTCTCACTTCTTTATCACCTATATACATTGGAACATCTATTTCAATGCTTCTCAAATGAGCTAACATAGCTTGCAATTCTTTTCTTTCCGGACTTCCGGCAGCGTATTGTTTGATTGGTTCGTTAACCGGGGCTGGTACTTTATAAATTCCTTTTGGCATAAATTAAGATTTAAGGACTAAAGATAGCTTTTATTTCACATCCCTAAAACCTAAATTAACAACATTTGTTATTAATTTTGTGGACATAAATAACCAAAAAAAATATTACACGCTTGTACTGCTTTTTGTTGCTGCTTTTACAATTTTAAGTGCTTTCAGGCTAATAAACTTAAGTTTCAATTACGATTTTGAATCGTTTTTCCCGAACGAAGACCATGAACTTGAAGTTTATAACAATTATCGGAAAACATTTGAGTACGATAATGAATTTGCCTTAGTAGCTATTGAAAACAAAGCCGGTATATTCAACAAAACATTTCTTTTAAAAGTAGATAAGTTTTGTAAAGAAATTGAACAGGTAGAGAATGTTGTCCGTGTGAATTCACCTACGAATTTAAAAAACATTAGTTTAGGTGGTTTAATTCCTGTTCAAACAAGAATTTTGCACATTGAAGATGAAAGTCTATACAAAGAAGACAGTGCTTCCATATACCAATCTCCCTATTTAATTGGTTCATTCTTTCCTGAAAATGCTAAGTCTTTGAGCATTTTTATTAAGACAAAAGACATCCTTACTAAATCAGAATGCGACAAACTTGCTAAAGATTTAACCGGAATTATTAATCGATACCAATTTGAAGATGTACATTATGTAGGTAGAATATTTGCACAAGATGTATATTTAAAAAATTTACAAAAAGAGTTTACCCTTTTTTTAATTCTTTCATTTATCGTAGTTGTAATTTTCCTCTGGTTTAGTTTCAGAAGTTTTTACGGGATTATTGTTCCAATAACAATTGTTTTATTATCTGTACTATGGACACTTGGTATTATGGATTTGATTGGTAAGCAAATTGACATTATGTGTACCATGTTGCCCACGATGGTTTTTATTGCAGGCATGAGTGATGTGGTTCATTTTTTTACTAAATATTTTGAAGAATTAGCAAAAGGAACTTCAAAAGAAAAAATATATCCATTAATTTTAAAAGAAGTTGGATTTCCTACCTTTCTTACACTCTTAACAACTGTTGTAGGTTTTTTATCATTGCTGTTTTCTTCGATTCAACCAATCAGAGATTTCGGAATTTATACTTCAATAGGAGTTGTAATAGCGTTTGTACTCAGTTATACACTGCTCCCTGCACTACTCTACTTTTTTACACCAAAAAAACTCATTAGCGTTCATGGCAGCAACAACTCATCCACCCGAATCATGCGTAATGGTTTGTTTTGGATATTTAGAAACCAGAAAACTATTTTGATAATATCTGTGATTTTGATTGTTATATCAGTTGTTGGTGTTACAAAAATAAAAGTGAATAATATTTTGCTGGAAGATTTAAGTGAAAAAGTAAAAATTAAGCAAGACTTTAACTTCTTTGATAAATATTACAGTGGCGTAAGACCCTTTGAAATATTAGTTAATTCGAAACAAAAAAATGTTTTAGACACAATTGTTTTGAAAGAAATTTATAAAGTAGAAAATTTTATAAAGAAAGAATTTAAGGCAGGTTTTGTTGTTTCCTTGCCATCACTTGTTACAAATATTAACGGCACAGTTAACAATGGCACAAAAACAAATTTACCGCTTGGCGAGGATTTGGAAGAAATTTGCCGTATAATTAAAGAAAACAAAAAAAACAAAGAAATAAAAAGACTGCTTACCGGCGATTTAAAACAAACCCGTATTAGTGCAAAAATAAGAGATGAAGGGAGTTTAATTATTAGCGAAAGAAATCGTAACCTTATTAAATTCATTAATTCAAATTGTGATACAAATCTTGTGAGTTTTAAAATTACCGGCGCTGCTCACTTGATAGACAGGAACAATGAATACATGGTGGATAACATGACGCAAGGTTTTGTGTTTTCACTTATCATCATTGCCATTCTAACCTTTTTTCTACACAAAAGCTGGCGGATGGTTTTGGTGTTTTTTCTTCCAAATATTTTCCCATTACTTGTTATTGCAGGTTTTATGGGTTATGCGGGTATTGAGCTCAAAGCAGCAACATCATTGGTGTTTAGCATTGCATTTGGTATTGCCACCGACGATACCATTCACTTTATTTCGAGATTAAAAATTGAATTAAGCTATGGAAAAAGTTTGCTTTATGCATTTAAACGCACCTATTTTGAAACAGGAAAACCAATCATTTTAACTACCTTCATTTTAATGGGTGGTTTTATGAGCTTGATGCTGAGCGACTTTCAAAGCACCTTCTATTTTGGCTTCTTAATCTGCATTACAGTAATTGTAGCTGTGTTAGCTGACATTTTTTTATTACCTGTGCTTTTATTTTTAATATATAAAAAGAAAAAATGAATTTAGAGGTTATTCGAACAGCCGACGGTAGTTTTACTTTATTAAATTCAGATACCGGTTGTTATTATCACTCCATACACGGTGCTTTAAGTGAAGGTCAATTGGTTTTTATCGATTATGGTTTAAAGCATGCCATTGAAAAATTCAATTCTCCAATTAATGTTTTAGAAGTAGGATTTGGTGCAGGCTTACATACTTATCTTACTTTACTGGAAGCTTCAAAGCAGAAACAACCAATATATTGCACCAGCATAGATATTGAACCCGTTGATTTAGAAATTTGTAACAAGTTAAACTACCCTGATCTTACAGATAATCCTGAACTGAAGCAAAATTACTTTGATATCATAAAAACAGAATGGAATCAAACAAAACAAATAAATTCATTTTTCACGCTTGAAAAATTAAAATGCAATATTTATGATTTTAATTACTTAATACCCTATCATGTTGTTTATTACTCCGGTTTTTCTCATCAGGCAACACCTGAAGTTTGGGATAAAGTGATATTCGAAAAAATGCACTCAGCCCTGCCTAGCGGTGCTTGTATAGTGACACATTGCGCCAAAGGAGTTTATAAACGACTCTTAAAAGAAATAGGGTTTAAGGTAGAAAGATTAGCCGGACCACCTAGAAAAAATGAAGTAACCCGAGCAATTAAGATTTAATTTAAAATCAATTCAGGCATTCCAACTGGGGCTGTATCATAAAATGCGAGTTCATGAATAGTTGTTTTAACGTACTTAATAATTGGGAAGGTACTCAAAATATCCATCACTTCTTGCTCACTAACTGCCTCGATATAGGCCCAAACATTTTTTCGGTCCATATCTAAAGAGTAAGATAAAACAACACGGTTATCTAATAATTGATTAACAACGGCCCTTTGTTCAGGAATTAAATTATAAAGTTCCTTTGTAAAAGATTCGGGCAATTTTAAATTAACTAAAAAAACATCCTTCATGCTGCAAATTTAAACTATTATTCAATTGAAAATTCAGCTATTTTGAAATTACTCTAAACTCCGTTCTTCTATTTTTGGCCTTATTTTCCGGTGTATCATTTTTAACTTTTGGCTTAGTATCACCGTAACCTTTATAGCTTAATCTTGCGGCTCCAATTTTACCTTCGTTAACCAAATATTCAACCACAGATTTAGCCCTATTATTAGAAAGGGTTAAGTTAGCTTTTTTATCGCCATCACTATCGGTATGACCACCAACCTCAATTTTAAGACTTGGGTTCTTAGTTAAAAAATTAACCAATTTATTCAATTCTACTTTGCTTTCTGCTTTCAAGTCCCATTTATTGACATCAAAAAATACATTCTTTAGTTCGATGACACTGCCTGTATCGATCGGCTGTAAAGGAATATCCAGTACATAAGGTTTTGTAAAATCTGCTATTTTATTTTTTAAAATAAAATTATCGCTATAAAACGCATAACCTTCTTTACTAACATTTACCATGTAGTTTTTATTAGAAGTTAAGGTCACAAAAAATTCACCATTTTTTTGAGAGAAGGATTGTGTTACCTTTTCCTGTTTATCCAAATCAAATAATTCGAAAGTTGCTTCCAGAGGTTCTTTGGTTTTAGAGTTATAAATTTTTCCTTTTACATAGGTAATTTTTTCAGGCCTAACATCCTCAGGTAATTCAAACTGATAGATATCCAAATCACCATAACCACCTTCTCTTTCACTGGCAAAATAGGCTAAGTTTCCTGCAGGGTCAACTAATAAACTATTTTCATTTTTAGCTGAGTTAATTGGATAACCTAAGTTAACGGCTGGCCCCCAATCGCCATTTGGTTGGCGTTTACTCATAAATAAATCCGTTCCGCCTAAGCCTGGTAAACCATTGCTTGCAAAATACAAAGTCATATTATCTGCATGAATAAAAACACTTTCCTCCTCACCTGAAGAATTGACATTCTCATTCAATTTAACCGGTTGTTTAAATTTTCCGTCCTCACCTATTTCGCTCATATAAATATCCACATCTTTTGCTGCAGGACCTCTGCCGGTATAACCTTTAATAAAATAAAGTGTTTTACCATCGCTGCTAAAACTTGGTTGCGTTTCCCAATTTTTACTATTAATTAGATTTCCGCCATTTCTTGGTTTACTCCATCGCCCATTAACTTTTACGGAATAAAAAATATCACAACTTCCAAATCCTTTTCTATCCTGCCCCCCATAATCTCCGAACTCATCGGAACAGGATGCAAAAAACATGATATTCCCATCGGCAGATAATGTTGGTGCACCTTCGTTTCCGTAACTATTAATATCAGTTAAAGGGAAAGCGGCCTGCCAAACATTTTTCTCTTTATAACTCATGTAAAAGTCTTCGTTAAATGCACCAACAATATCTTTTCTTGGTATTGCACGCGTAAACATAAACTGCTTTCCATCAGCGCTGATAGCAGGGAAGTATTCCCCATTTTCTGTATTAATACCGGGTCCTACATTAATGGGCTTAAAAGGCTTTGGATTTTTAACTAAATTAATTGCAAAGTCGGCATTCTTAACTTCTTTTTCAGCATCTACTTTTAAAGTAGGGCTAATTCGTTCGAATTTTAAAAAATTTTGAAATGATAACTTGGCATTTTCATACTGCGCCTCTGCCTTATAGGCCTGACCAAGATAATAATTGTTATCTGTCATGAATTTTGGGGCAATTAATATAGCTTGCTTATAATAATCTATGGCTTGTTTAGGCTTATTCTTCATCATTAGAAAATCAGCGTAAGCCGAATTAGCCTCAGCGAAATTTGGATCTTCTTTTATAGCAGCAATTATTTTTTTTTCAGCCTCATCATCATTCCTCATACTAAAAAGCTTCTTGCTTTCCTCAAACAATTTAATGGCCTTTTTATTTGTTGAAGTATAGGCACCCGGAGGCAAATTAGTTTGTGCTAAACATAATTGCCATGCGAAACAAAACAGAAGAAGTGAATAAATCTTTTTCATATGTAGATATTATTTTTTTTAATTGCCATATGGAATAACCAGTTTATCTTGACATGTGTTTGTGCTTAAGGAAAACATGGTTATTTCATATTACAAACCTGCCCAGCTTTTTAAAGTTAATTTTTGTTTATCAGTTAACTGATCTAACACTTTAATTTTATTTTTCTGAACCACATCCACTTTCATAGCTATAGCCTGTAGCGTTTTTGTTTTATACTTTCCTTTCCTACGTTTTGGGCGTTCTACTTCAAATGTAACCAAGTCACCTTCTTTAGTTTGATTATAATAATTGGTAAACACTTCTTTAATACTATTCATATCAACAACCTTGCCATTAACTTTTGAAATTTCATCTCCCTCCTTAAATTTTAATTTTTTACCAAATTCATCCATTTGGCGTGTGTTGTATACCACCAGTCTCAAAGTAGCCTGATTAAATCCGTAATCTACACCTCCCATGGTAATTTCTTTGGATTTGGCTTCTTTTATAAATTCTACACCTATTTTCGAAAGGATTTCCTTCATCGGCAAAGGTTGTTTACCACCAACGTGTCTTCTTAAAAATTCACCAACTTCAGGGTAGGTCATTTGTTCTATTTCCTTGAACAAATCTGCATCATTGAATGATTTATTTTTTCCATACTTTAAGGATAAGTCCTTCATTAGTTCTTGCGTTCCATATTTGCCGGAACTTAATTCTCGCAATAAGATGTCCAAACACATACCAATAACGGCACCTTTTTCGTAAACATTACTGTATTGCCCGTGTACTTTTTCAATTAAAACATTTTTACTCATCCAGGTGAAACTCATTGTATCATTAAATGCCACCAAACTGTTGTTATACTTCTCCATCATGGTATTAAGCAGATCATCAACTGTTGTAAGACCTCCTTTGCATTGAGCATGATGAGCAGCATATTCAGTCATCCCTTCATACAGCCATAAATGCTCGCTCATGGTTGGATTATTAAAATCAAACTCACCAATCTGAGTAGCATGAATGTTTAATGGTGTAACGATATGAAAAAATTCATGTGCAGCAACATCTCTTATTTCTTGTTTAATGGCAGTACTGTCATCTTCATATAAAACGTAAAACGAAGAATAAGAATGCTCTAATGCGCCGCTTGCTCCTGATAAAGTTGCTTTGGATGTGAAATAAAATAAAAATGCATATTTATTAACGGGTAAAGTTCCGCCTAAATATTTACGTTGTACATCTAATAGTTCCGTTAGCGTATTTGCAATAAATTTTGAATTTATTTTTTTATTAGGAGAATAAACACTTACCAAAACCTGTGTATTTGCTACCTGAATAGATGTGGTATCCGGCATCGTATACATAATTGGAGAATCCACCAAATCATTGTAATTGAAAACTGTAATTACATCCTTTGACTCACCAATTTTCAAATTAGACAATCCGGTGCTTGGATAAAAGCCTTTAGGTTTGGTAAACTCAAGAACAAAGTTTGCTTTGATATAATTCTTAAAGTAGCCGAATAAATTGTGTGTGTTAATGCTAAAGTTTTTACCATCTTCAAAATTACTGCCCCCCGGCTCAAATACCACCTTTTTGTCAACGCTAGAATTACCGGTTTTATCAAATGTGTCATCAACTTCATACGTAATTTTTTCAATTAGATTAGCCGGCGAAAGTTTGTAGCGGTTCTCATCTAACTTTACTACTGTAATTGTGGCACCATTTTTTCCTGCAACTTTAAAATTAGTAATGAATTTTCCAAAATCGTAAACCTCGTAGGTGCCAGGCACCATGGCAGGGAAACAAAACTCTATTTCCGTTTCTTTAATGGTTGGCGGGGTTAATTCAACTAACAGCTTGTCGTTTTTAACAGAGGTTAAATTTACTGAGTAGTAATAGTTTTCATCTGCGCTTAAAAGGTTATAACAGCTAACTAAAAAAAGTAAAAGTATTTTTTTCATTCTATATTATTTAATATTGGGTATTATTGAATTTAAAATTAAATATAAACTATCTGTAAAGAAGGTCGAAATTTTTCCACTTGTATTTAATCCAAAATATTGAAAAGGTTGCGACTAACATGCACAAGCTTAACATCATTTCAGCCATGCCATTATTATATTCGATGGCAAAAATAGAATAAGCTTTAAGAACAGATACTTTGGAAGTTGTAAATATGGTTACAATTAGGTTATTGGCGCAATGAATACCAAATGCAAGTTCTAACCCCTCATCCATTAAGGTTATAATGCCTAGAAACAAACCAAAGGTAAAGTAATAAAAAAACGTGCTAAAAATGCCATACTCCTTTACTTCCGGATTAGACATGTGCATGAGTGAAAAAATAAGTGAAGTAATTAAAACAGGGAATAAACCTTGTTTTAAGCCAATCGAAAGGCCTTGTAGGGTATAACCTCTGAACAGAATTTCTTCCCATAAAGTTTGTATTGGTATAAAAACGAGCAATATAGCTAAACTACCTAAAAACTTAGGCAAATCAAACGCTAAAGTGAAATTTTCAGTATCTAAGAAGTATTGGATCATCAACGTAAAGATTAACAAACTAGCCCACAACATAAAGCCAAACCAAAATTTCCTTTTTCTAAATCGAGGGAAACCTGTTAAAACGCTGAGCAAATTCTTCTTATGTATTTTATATAATCCAATCAAAAACAGAATCAATGTTACAACAAAAATTGAAAACACTATTAATAACATGATATTTCTATCTATCACTAATCGATCTGCATTGAATAATACATTAGCATTGGCTTTTATTTCGGCTGTATCAACGCCAACTTCTTTAGCTCTCACAAAAAGTGGAATCAATAATAAACTTGGATAAAGAAAATATCCTGTTAGAGCTAATACAATTGTTAAAGCATACATATAGAATTTATTGTATCCTGAACTTATTCCTTTTAGTAAAAACTTATTTTTAAACTCAGTTTGAACTGGTTTTTCGGATTCAGTTATCTGGTCTTTTAGATTCAATCTAAATTTTTAGAGGATCGAAATTAGATTATAAATATAAGTATTTTTATCAAAAAAAATTTAATGAAAAAGACCATCGCCATTTTAGCAGGAACACTGCTCGTTTTAATTTCTTGTTCTGAATCAAAAGAAGTTAAAACATATTATACAGTTGAAGAATTAGGGGAAGCTCTGTTTTTTGACCCTATTCTCTCAAGAGACAGCACTATAAGCTGCGCCAGCTGCCATCAGCCTCAATTTGCCTTTGCAGATAATAAAGCTGTTAGCGATGGTTTTAACAATCAAAAAACAGATAGAAATACGCCGTCATGTATGAACATGAGTGCGCGTAATGCTTATTTCTGGGATGGTCGTGCCGAAACACTTGAAGAACAAGCATTAGGACCTATTGAGAGTTCTGTAGAAATGAACCTTCCATTAAGTATTGCTATTAAACGTTTAAAACGAAGTGAACAATACAAGCAATCTTTTCGGGCCGTTTTTAATGCCATGCCTTCAATTCAAAACATGGCCACAGCATTAGCCGATTATCAGCGTACTTTAGAAACAAACGATAGTCCATTTGATAATTACCTCACAGGCAGAGATACCACACAATTAAGCGCCAGTGCAAAAAGAGGTTTGGAATTATTTAACACCAAAGCAAGATGTTTTGATTGTCATTTTGGTGTTGATTTTACAGGTAACGACAAATTTAAAAACATTGGCTTATACAATGGTAAAAATTACAACGATGCCGGTAGATACAAAATCAGTAATAATCCAAAGGACATAGGTGCCTTTAAAACACCGGGGCTAAGAAACATTGCGCAAACTGCACCATATATGCACGATGGCAGTATTAAAACATTAGCAGATGTAATTGATTATTACAATGAACCCGACAAATTAGTTCCAAACAGTATTAACCGCGATACCTCTTTAAGTAAACCACTTGGCTTAACAGCTGCGGAAAAGAAAGATTTAGAGAATTTTTTATTGAGTTTAAGCGATAAACGTTTTGCCAAAAAATAAACCAAACCGTTGAATTTAGGCAAAATTTAAATTGTTGCACTTTTAACAAGCTCTAAACTGCCTTTTTCAGTATTCAAAGTAGCTAAGGCCCCTAAAGGCAAGGTGAGTTTATTTTCAATGTGTCCAATCATAAAGTCGGATACCACAGGAATTTTTAAATCAGAAAAATGCTGTGACAGTACTTCCTCAATTGTAAAGGCTTTAGCAGGTTCTTCTGCCAAACATTTACTGCACTTACCAAATATAATTCCGGAAACGTTATCAATGATGCCTGATAATTTAAGTTGCGTTAACATACGATCAATGCTGTAAGGTTCTTCCTTTGCTTCTTCTAAAAACAAAATGGCTCCCTTAAAATCGGGCAAGTATTTACTCCCAATTAAACTGGTTAAAACGGTTAAGTTACCGCCCCACAATTCACCGGTAGCGATGCCTTTACTGTGTACTTTGAGTTGTAAATCAGTAACAGGATTTTTAGGATATTGAACCGCTTCGGCATTCATGCATACTTTTTTAAATACCTCGGTGGTAAATTCATTCCAACCCGAGTTACCAACAGGACCATGAAATGTAATTAACCCCGTTTGATTGGTGATAGCAAGCAATAAGGCTGTAATGTCGCTAAAGCCAATTAAGATTTTTGGATTTTGTTTAATTAATGAATAGTTCAGTAAATCAAGAATACGGGCGCATCCCCAACCGCCTTTCATACAAAAAATAGCACTAATAGTTTTATCAGCAAAAAACTGATTTAGTTCATTTGCTCTTTCCTCATCCGTTCCGGCAAAGTAACCATGTTTTAAACTTAAGGTTTTGCCTAATACGACTTCAAATCCAAAGCCTGTTAAAATATGGGTGAAGGTTTCAACTTGTTTAGAATCCCAAACCGTACCTGCAGGCGAGGAAATAGCAACCTTTGTTCCCTTTTTTAATGCTTTCGGGAAAATTTTAGTTGCTGAATGAGTAGTTACTGAATTAGTTAATTCGCTTGCCAGTATAGGCGAGCCAATTAATGTTGTTAAACTTATTGCCAAACCCGATTTAAGAAAATGCCTTCTATCTGTCATTAGCTATGTGGTTTAGCGTTGATACTTTTAACTTTTTACATACCTGTACCGTGGCAGTTTTTGTATTTTTTACCGCTACCACAAGGACAAGGATCATTTCTGCCTATTTTTGGTTCAACACGAATTGGTTGTGCTTTAGGTTTTTGTTTAGCATTTTGTTCCTCTACAGCATTTTCATCACGACTTTCAACTAAGGCCTCTTTCTTTTGAATAGGCGCCTCATTGGTAAATTGTGCCAGTTGACTATTATCACTTTGTTCTTCGTTCGGTAAATAACTCTTCATTAAAAACGAAATAATTTCTTTATTCGTTTTAATAATCATCTCTTTAAATAGGTTGAATGATTCTAACTTATAAATCACTAATGGATCTTTTTGTTCAAGTGAAGCATTTTGAACCGCTTGCTTTAAATCATCTAACTCACGTAAATGTTCTTTCCAAGCTTCATCAATCATCAACAGCACCACACTTTTTTCAAAATTTGAAAAAGCCTCTCTTCCTTTGGTGTCGTATCCTTTGCGAAGTTCTGTTATGATTTGTAAGCCTTTAATACCATCGGTAAAAGGTAAAGCAATGTTTATAAATGTATTGTTCGGATTTGTAAACACATCACGAATTTCTTTAAACACCACAGCGCAAATCTTTTCTACTTTTTGCTGATATGCAGTTTGTAATACAGCAAATAATTTATCTATTAAATCATCTTCTTTCTGCGTTTTAAAATCTGTTTCGTTAAACGGCGATTCTATTCCAAACAAACGAATACATTCTAAGTTAAAACCTTCATGATCTTTTGCCGGCGCAAATTCTTCAACAATACTTGTGCTCAGTTCAAGCATCATGTTAGCAATGTCGATACTAATTTTATCACCATATAAAGCGTTACGTCTGCGTTTGTAAATAACATCACGTTGCGCATTCATAACATCATCGTATTCAATTAAACGTTTACGTGTTCCAAAATTATTTTCTTCAACTTTCTTTTGTGCACGTTCAATTGATTTGGTAATCATGCTATGCTGAATAACCTCCCCTTCTTTCAATCCCATTCTATCCATTAACGAAGCAATACGTTCGCTACCGAATAAACGCATTAAATTATCTTCCAAACTCACAAAAAACTGGGATGATCCCGGATCACCCTGACGACCGGCCCTTCCGCGTAACTGGCGGTCAACCCTTCTACTCTCATGACGTTCTGTACCAATAATTGCTAAACCACCTGCTTCTTTTACCCCGGGTCCTAGTTTAATATCCGTACCACGACCAGCCATGTTGGTAGCAATGGTTACTGTTCCTGCTTTACCTGCTTCAGCAACGATATCCGCTTCCTTCGCATGTAATTTAGCATTTAACACATTATGCTTAATACCTCTTAATTTAAGCGTACGGCTTAGTAATTCAGAAATATCTACGGTTGTAGTACCAATTAAAACAGGTCTTCCGGCAGCTACCAGTTTAGCAACTTCTTCAATAACGGCATTATATTTTTCGCGTTTTGTTTTGTAAACTAAATCCTGCTCATCCTTACGAGAAATGGCTCTGTTGGTTGGTATTTCAACAACTTCTAATTTATAAATATCATAAAATTCCTGCGCTTCAGTTGTAGCTGTACCGGTCATTCCGGCCAATTTGTTGTACATGCGGAAGTAGTTTTGTAAGGTAATGGTTGCGTAAGTTTGAGTGGCAGCTTCAATCTTTACATTTTCTTTTGCCTCAATCGCCTGATGCAAGCCATCGCTGTATCTTCTTCCTTCCATGATACGGCCTGTTTGCTCATCCACAATTTTTACCTGGCCGCCATCAATCACGTATTCCTGATCTTTTTCAAAAACAGTGTAAGCTTTTAGTAACTGTTGAACTGTATGAATACGCTCACTCTTCACACTAAAATCCCTCAACACCACTTCTTTAGCCTCAGCTTTGGCTTTAGGATCTAGAATGTTTTTTTCAATTTCTGCAACCTCATCACCAACATTAGGAATAACGAAGAACTTAGGATCATCTGTGTTACCTGTTAAAAAGTCAATACCTTTTTCGGTCAAATCAACCTGATTATTCTTTTCTTCTACCGTAAAATAAAGCTCTGCATCAATTTTGTGCATTTCTTTATTTTGATCCTGCATGTAGTAATTTTCTGTTTTTTGCAATAAAGCTTTAACGCCTTGTTCACTTAAAAATTTAATTAATGCCGAATTTTTAGGCAACCCGCGGTGTGCTCTTAACAAAGGAATACCTGCCTCCTTTTCTTTACCCTCAGCAAATAATTTTTTCGCCTCGGTAATACAGGTTTGAACGTATAGTTTTTGAGTGTTTACAATTTTTTCAACTCGTGGTTTGTATTCCATGAATTCGTGCTTATCTCCTTGCGGTGTTGGCCCACTGATAATTAATGGCGTTCTGGCGTCATCAATTAATACACTATCCACCTCATCCACAATGGCAAAATTGTGTTTACGTTGCACTAACTCCTGCACATCGCGTGCCATGTTATCTCTTAAATAATCAAAACCAAATTCGTTGTTGGTTCCGTATGTAATGTCACATAAATAAGCTTGTCTGCGTTCTTCGGTATTAGGGTCATGTTTATCAATACAATCTACACTTAAACCATGGAACATAAACAAAGGCGCATTCCATTCACTGTCACGTTTAGCCAGGTAGTTGTTAACTGTTACTACATGTACCCCGCGTCCGGATAATGCATTTAAAAACACCGGTAACGTAGATACCAAGGTTTTACCTTCACCGGTTGCCATTTCAGAAATTTTACCTTGATGCAAAACCATCCCGCCAATTAACTGAACATCGTAGTGAACCATATCCCAGGTTATTTCATTGCCGGCAGCTAACCATTTGTTGGCATAAGTTGCTTTTCCGTTACTAACTTGTACGTTTTTGTGTGATTTGGCAAACGTTTCATCCGCTGAATTGGCAGTTACCTCAAGCGATGCATTATCTTTAAACCTGCGAGCCGTTTCTTTTAAAATTGCAAAAGCCTCCGGTAAAATTTCGTTAAGCGTGCCTTCTATTTTTTTGGTAATGTCTTTATCGATTTCATCAATTTGTTTGTAAAGATCCTCTTTCAAGTTTACATCCATGCTGGCATCGGCCGCAATTTTAATTTTAATCTGATTGATTTCATCCAACTCAGATTTAATGGATTGCTGAATCTTATTTTTTAATTCCTGAGAACGTTGACGAAGTTGGTCGTTTGAAATAGAATTAAGTTCAGTATAAATGGTGTTAATTTGTTTAACTTTAGATTGAAGGCCTTCAATTTCTTTGGCAGATTTTGTGCCAAAAACTTTTTTAAGAAAATCGAACATATAATTGGTTAATTAAGCCAATAAATGTACGAAATTTCATGGAACTTAAAGGGTTTACTTTTGCTAATTTTTGTAAATTGTTTGTTTTGAATACCCTTTATTTACGAACATGCTTCCAACATGCTATTTCTGAAGCAGCTCAAGCGCTTTGGCCAGTTCAAGGTCTTTCCTTTCCAGCAAATCATTAAAGCCGTAATTTATTTCAATATCGGGTTTGATGCCATGTCCGGTTGGGTTAGGCGAAACATCATGCACAATTCTGAAAGCCGGCACTCTTACACGCAGTTTTGTGTTTGGTAAATTATACGCTGCCGTTACGCCTGCATTGCAACCTTCTATGGTGCCCGAGGTTTCTTGACCAATAAAAGTAGCTCGGTTTTGATATTTTAAATAGGCTGCTGTTAAGCAACTGGCCGAAAAACTAGCTCCATTTATTAGCACAACCACTTTTCCGTTATAATGGTTTCTTTTATTGGGTTTTATTGCAATTGTGTAAAAACTTGTATCCCCATGATGTTTGTAATGACCGGCTACTCTAAAAAATAATTTCGTGATTTTAAATCCAAAGTTGCCTTTAGTATATTTTTTTTCAGGATAGCCATTTACTTTTGTGTAAAGCGATTGGTTCAGTGTTGTGTCATGAAAATAACTAATTAATCGGTAAAAGTTGGCTAAACTGCCGCCGCCATTGTCTCTTAAATCAAGTATGAGTTGATTGGTTTTATTTTTCTCTATTTTTTTAAATATTTTTCTGTAAGCCTTTTTGAATTTACGATGCGAAAATCTACTCAGTTTTAAATAACAAATTTGATTATCGTTGTAAAAACGATGTTTAATAGCTGCCTTTTTATACGTTATTAAAGTACTATCAGGCTTAGCTTTAATAGGCAGATCCGGAATTTTTGTTAAGCTCACCGCCTTGTACTTTACCTCCTGCGGTGGTAAATTTCCTCTTTTAAATTGAACGGTATACGTATCCGGCCTAAACGTAAGACTTTGATAAAAAGCATTAAACGTAGACTGAAGTAAATAATCCTTCCCCGTTAAAATTTGACCATCCACGGTAATCATTTTTTTGCACATGCTAAGTAAGGACTGTGTTGAAATGCTATTTATGGAAAGAATTTCATCTCCCTTTTTGATTAAGGTATCTTTTTTGGAGATGGATGCAATACCATACACTTTGTTATGAACGGGCACAAAAAAATAAGGCGAACAATTCACCTTGCGTTTAGCCATTGCTTTTGCATAGGCTTTAGACACACCTACTTCTGAATGTCCGCATTGTAAATCATCAATTGTACTTTTTAAACGGATGTAAAATTCTTTGGTTGTTAAGGGTTTTGTGATGTCATGTTCGAGCTGCGTCAACAAACTGTCAAAATAGATGATTGGATGGTATATCCCAACCACCGGATGCATTTTTAAGATAACTTTTTTTAATAAGCGTACATCCTGCTTGAGTTGCGAAGTGTCAAATTTTTGCGTGACAAGATCAGCTTTTTTGTTTTGTGCAAGGGAAAAGAATGGAATCAAAACTAAAAATATGATGAAATTACTGCGCATTAATCTTATCTTTGTAAAGATACAGTTAATACCATGCAAAAAATAAAAATAGGCGTTTTACGCGAAGAAAAATCACCACCGGATAAGCGGGTGCCGCTTACCCCACTTATTTGCAGTGAGTTACTCAGAAAATACCCTGCGCTTGAAATTGCGGTGCAACCAAGTAAAATCAGATGCTACAGTGATGATGAATATACTTCCTTTGGTATTGCTTTGCAAGAAGACCTCAGCGATTGCGATGTGTTGATGGGTGTAAAAGAAGTGCCTGCTGAAAAATTGATTCCCGGCAAACGTTATTTTTTCTTTTCACACACTATTAAAAAGCAAGCGCATAATCAAAAATTAATGAAAGCCTTAATTGCCAATAACATTAAAATGACCGATTACGAAACCTTAACCGACAAAAACCATAACCGTATTATTGGTTTTGGACGTTATGCCGGTGTAGTGGGTGCTTACAATGGTATTTTAGGTTATGGTTTAAAATACGATTTGTTCCGTTTAAAGCCTGCACATTTATGCAGAGACCGTGCCGAAATGGAAGAAGAACTTAAACGCGTTAAGCTACCAAATATTAAAATTGCTTTAACAGGTGGCGGCCGCGTAGCCAATGGGGTTATTGAAACCTTAAGTGCCTTGCGCATCAGAAAAGTTACTGCTGATGAGTTTTTAAGCAATAGCTTTAGAGAACCGGTTTATTGCCAGCTTAACCCAAGAGATTATGTGGAACGACCGGAAGATCACAATTTTGACTTAAATGATTTCTTTAAAAATCCTGAACACTTTGTAAGTAAGTTTGTGCCTTATACAAAAGTAACCGATTTATTTATTTCTTCGCATTACTGGGATCCCCGCTCACCTAAATTATTTACCAAAGACGATATGAAGGCCAACGATTTTCATATTTCGGTGATAGCCGATATTACTTGCGACATTGATGGCAGTGTACCCACCACCATGCGCGCCAGCACCATCCAACAACCCTTTTACGGTTACAACATTTTAAATGATAAAGAAGATTTACCATTTAATAAAGATACCGTTTGTATTATGGCTGTAGATAACTTGCCCTGCGAATTACCAAGAGATGCCAGCGATGATTTTGGTAAAGACTTAACCGAGCGCGTATTACCTTTTTTATTTGGTGATGATGAATTTAAAATTATTGACCGCGCCACCATTTGTGAAAACGGACAATTAAACAAAGGTTTTGAGTATTTGAAGGATTATGCGTTTTAGGTGCCAAGATGCGCTGAGGAATCAGTAAATTTAACCACGCGTGATTGACGGCGCTCTGCCATCACAAATGTTCGAATGATGACCGTCCGACGCGGCGGAAAAAATTGTCTACTAGGAAGGCATCAATTTAAGCCAAAGCTCTTGTTGTCCCGCCGTTTTTGCATGCTTGGTGTTATGCAGCGTTGCGAGCGTAATGCTTGATCGCATTAAGTTCTGTCTTTTTATGATTTTTTTCTTCTTCAATATCAAAGTCGTCTTGCAAACCAAGCCAAAACTTTGCACTATTTCCAAAATATTTCGAAAGTCTTAATGCAGTGTCAGCGGTAATACGACGATTTCCTTTGATTATTTCTGAGACACGCGTCTGCGAAATACCGATGTCTTTAGAAAGCCTATATGCACTAATTTCAAAAGGAATTAAAAACTCTTCTAAAAGTATTTCGCCGGATGTATGTTTTTTAATTTTTTACTCATAATGTATTTATTTTATAAATTGGTATTCGTTAATCTTCGATTTCATGTCTTAAAATTTTAAAAAAAGAACTTTATTTTATTATTGTGATGACAGCAAATTCTATAAAAACCGGATAAAATTTTTCTACTTATAAGTCGTATTAATTTTGGGAAAGCTTACACATTTAACCTATTCTAAGCCATTTCAATTGAGCCTTTTCACAACCTCGCGAATGACGGATACCTGTTGTTTGTTGATCTGCTTTTAACGGATGCAGAGAAGAAAAACGCAAATAACTAAAGTGAAACTTAGTGGAATTCCAGTCAAAAGAGATAAGATTAAACTAATCATTCGGTTGCGTTTTTTAGAGAAGTGAATGAAAAAAAACAGACATATTAGGAAGGTTGGCGTGAAATAAAAAACTAATGCAAATAGATTACCTGGTCTAAATAAGTCAGTAAAGCTATGCGTATCTTTATCTAAAGAAAAAAGCGTAAAGCAAGCCAATAAAACCAATAATGCAATAGTCAAAAATTGTTGCGCGGTTACTGAGTTCGTCTTTGTTGTTTCCATGCGGGTTATTGCGTTAAAAACGTTAAACATTCCTTTTTATTGTGTTGGGTGTTTAGTCAACAATTTATGAACTCCGTTTTTTGACTTTTGGAGAGGGTTGTGCAACAGCCATGTGTGTTAGCTGCAGTTTTTCATGATCTCTAGTTGAACACAGTTTATTTATTATTCTTTTGGGGCAAACTTTATCATCCATTCAATTCCAAATTTATCTCTGAACATTGCAAAATAAGTTCCATCAGGATTTTCGTCCATTGGTATTTCGACTTGTCCACCTTTAGAAAGACCGTTAAATAACAAAAGTGCTTCTTCTATACTTTCGGCAGTTATCGCAATTTTACTACGATTTTCGTTTTCATCTACTCGTCCCATCATTTCCAAAATATCATTTGCAAATAAAAAGCCTTGTCCGATTGGCAATGCTATATGCATTAATTTATTGGCTTCATTTGCGGGAATTGGGAAATCAGGGTTACTTGGTAAATCCTTAAATCGGATGATTTTTGTGAATTCGCCACCGAATACTGATTTGTAAAAGTTAAATGCCTCTTCTGCATTTCCGTTAAAGTTGATGTGTGGATTAATTTGTGCCATTATTTCTGTTGATTTCGATTGTTATTATTTAAGTTCGTATAGTCAGTGTTTAGGAGCGTTCTAAAATTACCACTAAAGGTTTGCAAATAGACCTGCACACTTAATTTTCTTAATATTTTCCGGAGTTCGTTTTTCAATCTTATCGTCATTTATTTTAAGTATTTTTAATATTAAAATAAATTGTTAATAATTATTGAATGCTTTACATAGGAGGTGCTGTTAGCTGAAGTAGGGTGGCACAAAGTTCGATACGTTTTGTTTATTTTACAGTGGTCAGTTCTTTCAAATGAGATTTATAATGTCTAAGTAACATGCTGTTTTTGTCCGCAATTACATCTTCCATAAGCTTTGTCTTTTTGCCAAAACTTTTCATTTGACTTTGAATAATATGATTGTCGACAAGATAGTATACGTTGTCAGCGCAAACAGAAAGCGGGATTTTAGAAAAGTCAATATTACCTTTTTTGTCTGAATACTTTTTAATGTAAGCATCATAATCGTCTTTGTTGTCAGGCTCTTTGATTTGTCTTTGCTTTTCAAAAGCATAAACCAAGGTGTCGTTGAGTATGTAAAAGTCAATTGAGTGATAACCCGCTTCAGCATTAAATTGTGTCTTTATTAGAACTAGTTTCTTGTCTGCGTAATAACCATATACAGCACCGCCAAGCGCTGACATATTTGGATAAAATTTTTCCGTCAATTTTTTGGAGGTAAGTTTGTTGTCAATGTTAAGTTTATAGCTGTCGATTTTTTTAATGTCTGAGTCAGAAGTCTGGCAAAAAGCAAAACTTGTGAGGAAAGTAAATAATATGAGAAGTCTTGATGTCATGATTAAGTTTTTGTCTGCCGTTATTTCGTCCACCCTATTGCAGCTAACGGTTTGCAGCTACAAGAAGTTGGCGATTTCGGAGACGAAAACTGTCTGCCACCACTGAACTTGATACGAAGCACAAAGCTTCAT
>B570J29032_109959572_pt1 | contig 34324 bp, 44 predicted proteins | sample LakMenEpi16Nov12_FD_29032 | JGI IMG/M metagenome (IMG submission 29032) | reverse complement strand
ATAGTCTTGGTCCTGAGCCATTTGATTATATCTAGTGTCTACCTGCCCCGTGTTTTGATCAATAACAGGACTTCTTTTAAAATTATTCGCAATATTGTTAACATATGCGGGTACATCTTTCTCATCAATGTTACCGACAAATATTTTAAAGATTCTTCTTTCAGGTGCCCTAGTTACTCTGTATATCAACATCGCATCTTCAGAAAGTAACAATTGTTTCCATATCCTTCTCGCTTTTTCCAACATTGAAGTTCCGTAAGGTAGTCTCCTATCATCGCCCAACAACCTAAAGTGTGCGATTTGCCACGCATTAAACTCAATATTTCTTTGACCCCATATAAATTTAATTGGGTTAATTTTATCAGTTTCGGCATTCGCAGGATTTTCACCGAAACCTTCATTTTCCTTTCTACTAATCTCAATATTTGGTAATTGTTTAACACCTGTAATCCCTTCTTCACTATCTATATTGAGGAATAAAAAATCATCACCATATTTACAAACATTTCTCGTCCACATAGGTAATGATGTATGTATATCTAATCTATTAAAAAATAAGTCTTCTAATATTCTTCTAACTCTCCTACTTTCAGAAAATATGTTAATAACTTTGTTATCCGAATTTAATGTGGTAGATTCTTCCATCATTATATCTAATGCGGCGGCGATTTCGGGAAAAAACTCCATACCCTCAAAATCCGCATAAGATGCTAACCTAGTTGTTTCATAATATATGGAATGTTGGTAGATTTCATTATCCACTTTTTGCCACATATTAGAAAGATACGAATCTTGTTGTCTTTTTAACTTTTCAAAATCATATTCTTCTTTAGATTTAGTTTTAAGAAGTTCTTTATCGTTAATTGAATACCTTGATTTATTTTGCGGTTTCACAACCTCTGGGCCAAATAAATCGTTTAATTGTTGGAATATTGTTTTTTTTGCCATTTTTACTTAAATATACTTTATTACTATTATAATAAATATATCAAAATTCTAAATGTTTACATTCTATTTAATTCCGAATAACCAGTTGTATTCACCATTATCATTATTACCATTATTGGGGTGGACTGGATTATACGTTGGTGTGTTAGTATAGAAGGGATTAATGTGTTGTTGTCCATTAATCATTGGTTTACTTTGGATGTTTGACACATTTACCCAACTCTCTAACATTGCCTTAGTTTGTTTTTCCACTTGTTCTAATTTTTTAAAAGATGTTTGTACAATGAATATTGCCATTGCATATGCCATAATAATATCATCATTAAAACCTTCCATATGATCCGGTCTACCATTTTTATAAACAAATGTTCTAAGTTCTGATATTAATCTCCGTGAACGTATTATAGTTTTATTTTCTCTAATATGTTCTTCTAATTCAGAAACCATTTGTAGACGAGTATTACCAACATTAAATCCCGGTACTTTATCACCTTGTTTGTATACAGTCTTCGAATACTTTTCAGATAATTTTCTACTTTTAGGGTCATCATAATGTAGATATTCATATTCCATCTCCAGAAGTTTTAATACTGTTGCCACACCCATACCTCCAGTAATATCCACAATAGTATACGCGTTATACATATTACCATACTTATAAACAATTTCCGCCAACATATCGGGTGGTAACTTATGTTTAAATTCTGCAACTTGTTCTAAGTTTTCGAAGTCTAATATAACAATAGTAGAACTATCTTTACCGTCCCCTCTACTAACGTCCACACCCATTATGTATTTGTGCCCGACTTCAGGTTTTTTCCATATCCACATACTCTTTTCTGCCTCCGCAGAAAAATTTGGATCGAAGACGAAATTCTCTTCGTGGTAGACTATATATTCATCTTCAATAACATTACCACCTGACCCAATAAATGAAACGTCAAGTTCCTGTGCGATTTTCTTAGGGTCACCCATATCTGCCGACATTTCATCATACCATGGCGACAATGGTTTCCACCCGTCTTTAACCATTACTTCATAATAGTCTATTGTAGATTCATCTGTCTCATATATAACACCCTTATATTCCCACCTAAGTTTGGTTCTACCTAATGATTCACATTTAATCTCTTCTTCTTTTTCATCACCTCTAACCCAATACAACCCTCTATTATATCTAATGTCCTGATACCATTTCATTTCCACAATATTGAAGTTATTATCGCCTGTTTTGGATTTATCATATGTTTTATAATATAATTCGTCCATCCCATTAGGGGTTTGGTGTCCTAATATATTGTTATATAAAACTGAATGACACCAAAAATCATCTGTTTCAGGTAATGAAAAATCATAAGTTTTATTTTTACTTTTTTCTATTTTACTTACTCTAACCCATTTACTTTTTTCCATTAAGATTTTATCAATATTATATTTTGTGATATCAATACCTAAATTGTTTTCAATATAATCTATAAAACTTTTAAAAATGTTAACTGATAGATTTGAGGTTTTATTTTTATCACTTAATCTAATACTAGTTAATTTTAAATTACTACCCCTAAAACGTCTTACTAAATTATTATCGTCAATAATTCGTCTCAATATGATTTTACCGTTTGGTATGATTCTATATCTATTATTTAAATTAACTTTTTTAATCGAATCTTTTTTCTTTTCTTTTCTTTCAAAATTAAACCCTATTAGTTCAAAGTATTTTAAGGCGTCAATAGATGTTGCAGATAATCTATAATAGTTACTTTTTGTAGGTATCAATTTAGAACCTTTATTAATACCTTCTTGATAATCTGTTAAAATACCTAAATTAGATAACATATATCTTATTTGTAAACACATCTTCTTAGAAGAAATATTAATACCTATTCTACCCCTAACACTATCTGAATAACCATCTCCATCCATAAAACCTTTTAAAAGATGAATAGTCTTTTCTTTAGACAATGATAATAATTTTTTAGGTATAAATTTTTTAGTTGCGGTAAGACTTAAATCGATGCCTAAATTTTCCAGTAAAGAACCTAAATATTTAGATGAAATTGTATAGTGTAATCCATCATGACAACTATAATTAAAACCTGCGTTATTAATGGAGTCCCCAATAAAATCACCACAAGTTAATGTTATACTTACACCAACTAATTCACCTTTTTTATTATATTTTTTATAACTAGAACCTTCTGAAAGGTATAACCCTATTAAATAACTTAAATCATTATCAATCTCTTTATAAATCTTTTTTGGTTTTTTTTCTTTATTATTAAAGATGTAATTATGTTCTATTTTATCATCATCCCCAAATAAATTATAACCATACTGAATATTAACATAATCACCTTCTTTTATTTCACCCATAGGTAACCAACTATAAATTTTAGTTTCACTCTGATAAACCCAAAGTTTATGTGTTAATGTACCTTCTAAAAAACTATTTGTTGTGGTAATTTTAATAGTATCTTGTAAACCATTATTTACTAAAATATTCGATTGCCTAGTTTTATCTTTCCCTAAAATTGAGTATTCATCCACATAATAACCCTCATTAGGGTTATCAGGTTGTCCATAATCTATAAAATCAGAAACTTGTCTTAATCCTTTATCAGTGAAAATAAATGTATCATCCGTTACACAAGATATAAGTGCGATTTTACCACCAGTACCTAATGACGCCAATGCGGCACCAAATACATCTGCCCCATTGTCGATGAATGCCGCCTCGTCCATTACTAAGAATGTTGGAGTAAAACCCCTTAATGCATCTTTAGACGTTGCGAGGGCTCTAATTTCACAACCGTTTGATTTTAATTTAAGATGTCCTTTTGAATTTATCTCTAAATAATCTGTTGACTCATCTAACCCCCAAACCCAATAAGGTATTTGTTCTAAAAAGTCTTTTACTTTTTTTAAAAATTCTTGCGCCAATGTTTGTTTATTGGCGAGTATAAGTACTTTATGTGGGTTATCTGGATCACCAAAGGCAGTTTTAACTGCAATATATGCGGCAGTAGTTGTAGACACACCTGCCTGCCGAGGTTTAGTTACCAGATTACGATTGTTTTTTTCGTATGACTTAATGATTTCTTTTTGTTTGTAATACAACTTAAAAGGTACCATACCTTTCTGAGTTAAATCAAATGTCTTTAAAAACGTTTCTATTGCGTATGTTGGATCACCTAAACATCGAGCAAATATTTTAAGTTGTTCTGCTCTATCCATTATTTTTTTCTATATAAATATCTATAAATGATTAAAATGCAACTACATTACCTTCTTCATACGCTTTGTAGTTAGGACCTAATTCGTATGTGACGTTATTACCACCACCTACTTTTTGTATAATACCCGCCTTATTAACCGCACTCCAAAAGGTAGAATATTGCCCACCCGTATAATGACTACCAATAAAGTCTAAAAACCCTCTTTTTGTTTTCTTAGGTATTTCTGGTATATCTTTCATATAATTAATTAAATCCCTAACCATACTACCTTCATCTTTTTGGAGAGTGAACCCTTTATGTTTAGGTATGATAGTTAACCCATTTTTTTCTGCGAAATCTTTAACTAATGGTTCTATATTTTCCATTCTATTTATACCTAAATGATCAGATAGAATGGATGATTGTCTAATCGCTTCTTTAGGTTCATAATTGTTAAACAGATATTGTATGGAATCAAACAATAATCCATCAATTAACTCTTTTAAGATTTCACTTTTAAAATATTTTGGTATAACACTTTCTAATTTAATTAATTCTTTAATTTTTTCTAAAACGTTTTTATTAGAATCTATTATTTTTTTAGTTTCTTTTGTAGTTAACAATTCTAAAAGATTATTAATTTTATTTTGGTATTTACTAAGAGTTCTACGATTAATCATTTTAATGTCACTTAAAAGACTATATTTAAACCAATCATACAATCTATCACTAACTCCCATCATTTTTTCATTAAATTCATATATATCGAAAAAATAATATAGTTTTTCGTCTTCATCTAAGGATCTAGTATCGTCAAAAAACTTTTGTAATAACCTATCAATGTTAGGGTTTTGATTTTCAGTAATAACTTTTAAATATTGTCTTTCCGTTAGTTTAATCTTCATTATAAGTTTCCTAATAAATTTTCATTTAAATGTTCAGATATCGTACTACTATCAGGATAAAAATATCCCATATCGGGTGTTTCTAACATTTCTCCTTCACATTCTAATGTTGCACTTAAGACCTGTAAAAAATCCGAATATTCATCTTCAGGTAATTTACCTTCACACTCCACGAATCTTTCTAATATATCCATAAATATTTTACTAATGTCGAACTTTAAAATATGTTTATTTGAACCACCTTCTTTTTTTGATTTGATTACATCCCACTCACCTTCAGAACCCAAAAGATCTACTATATCACTACTTATAGACTTAAACACTTCGGATTCCGCTGCGGAGTTGTATGACCACCTATAAAAATTTTCCAATTCCCTCTTTAAGTCATCAAACATATCTTCATCATTTATTAATTCACCTAATAAATCACTGTCGGCCAACATATCCTCACTCAATCCGCCACCATCTGGATCTTCATCATACTCTAATTCTCCGCCAATAAAACCATTATCCTTAATATAATCTATTATGTGTTTTAATGATTTTTCATTTAATTCATTCCACACTTCACCCATAAAGTCAACACTATCAACACTAAAAAGTTCTGACGAATCTTCACCTAATACAAGTTCGGCAACACTTCTATCATTAGAGTGGTATAATGTTGATAATTCATGCCACCCATCGATAATTAAATAGGGGGTATCTCCACCCCATTTAATATCATTGAATATTGGTATTGCTCTACCTTCTTTAGTTACGTAATCTTTGTACCTATCTAAATTAAAATATTTTTCAAACCAACCTGAATCCCTCAATATTTTTATTATAGTATCAGAATAAAACCGATCATTTAATTCATTTAAGTCTATATAGTCTAATGGGTCCTCATCTTCTTCCTCAATAATATAATTAAAAACACCTGAAAATATATCTACTTTATCTATATCGTCAAAGTATTTTATCATATCGTCAATATACAACGTGTAATCGTCACCATAGTTATGCTTCTGGTAACTAATATATTTTAGTATTAATTTTTTAAAATTGGGGTTTAAAGTACCTACCATTGTCTTTTTATTAATAAATATAATGTTTTAATAATTATTATAAATATTTATGTAGTTTCGCAACCGTATCGAAGTCACCGTTATCTAATGCATCATCTATCAACCCTTGTATTTCATTAGGTGACATTTCGGAATAATCTAATTCTTTTGGTTCATCAGTAGTTGGTTCTTCTTCGGTTTCATTATCTAAGTTATCTATAATATCGTCCATATCATCATAACCTGTTTCATCGAATATGTCTTCTAAACTATCTGAAGGATCTTCTGCGTGTAAGTCTTTTAATGTTTGGATTACTTCTTTACACTTTTGGCTACCACTTAAAATTTCTTTCATAAATTCATGAAATTGTTTTGCCGGCAATTTAGTTAATTCTTGAAATAACCATTGTTTCATATCGTAATTTTCAGATCCTACACAATCTAAGAACTTCTCCCACATACCAGGACCTAATCTCATCCCCCATATTTCACCTTCTGGTGTATCTGCCTTTTTAATTACTTCTGATTGTTCTTCAAAATCTAAGTGACCGTCCGCCCAATTGATTGCGGATAATTCTAATGTACCTTTAATAAGTTCATGTACTAAAAGCGGGAATATCCAAGCCTTTGCTACTACTACAGGTATCTCGTCTCCTTCCTCAACATTAACTTTATCCATTTCTTCTTCCTCGTCAGAATCTTCAGGCGATTTAGCCTTTCTCCATTCAATCTTCTCTACACCTCCAGCTTGTCCTGTCATAGTAGTATCGGGAATCACCCAATATTGGAAATCTGCTAAAGACATTAGCTTACCATATAACCCCATAAGTCTAGGGTCAATAGTATCTAATTCGTCAGCAACCATATGGAAAATATAGTGTCCTTTTTTAGATGCCCCTTGCATCAAAGCGTTTATGACTCTTCTTTTATCTACCTCCATTTCTAACTCTTCCATTCTCTCCGCACTTTTTGGGGCTTTTGGTGTCTCAAACTCTGAACCATAGTCTTGTTCATCTTCTTCCTCTTCATCTTGATCATTAAACCCTAAATCAGTACCGGGAGGTGATAATGTTGCCTCTAACATTTGATCCGGAATGTCAAATTCTTCGGAAACTATATCAATTGCCAATTGTTCTAAAGCTTCTTTATGTCTGGACTCAATTTGACTAACTTCGCCCATAATCTGAAACATCTGTTGCATCATCATAGGGTTGATGTTTTGGACTCCATGATATCTCTTTACTTTATTAATAATTTCTTTAAATCTTTTACTTGCCAGTTTTTCAGAATAATTTTGTGCTTCCGAACCAACAGGTATTGATTTACTCTTACCAAAGATATGTTCACCACTTCTAAGTCTTTTTTCTAATCCGGGATTCATCCTTTCTGGTTGTTCTGGATCATATTCAATTGCCTCAACGATTTTGTTAAGTCTATATTTTTCTTTTATAACTCTATTAGTTACTTCGTTAATGATATTTTTTCTTTTCATATTTTTTTATTTTTAAATCGGATACATAATACTAGTCCACATTTTAAAAGAATCTGATGCCATTCTCCCAAATACTCTCTGTACATTTATTAAGTCGGTACTACCTCCACTATTTTCTATTCTAGCCAAAGCTGCCCTAATTAAAATATCTCTTATTTCTTGTTTATTATCTAAAAGATAATTTATGTGTGTTAATTGTTTTTCTAACATGTTTTTATCACCAGTAGAATCATACTCATCTTCATCTTCATCATAATAATCTAAATTTTCTATCTCTTCTTCTAAACTTTCAGGATCCTTACCCATTCCATATAACCATCTATGTAAATCATCTTTATCCCAATTTAATAATGGGGATGCACCATACATATTAATAAGTCCACTTTCTCTAAGGTGCTCTAAAAATTTAAATACTTTAGTTCTATCAGATGAAGGTATTTCCCTAATTACGAAAAAACGATCACCACTTTCATTATATGGAGATTCATTAATCTTAACTTTAGAATTAATGTATTCTACTAAATCCCTTTTTTTCATTTTTGGGTTTTTAGTTTCTTTTTTATCCTCAGAAACTTTTTCAGGTATATCCTCAAAATCAGTATCATCAGAAAATTCTTTTGCCCACTTCTTAAACTTTCTACCTTTTTTAGTATCTTTGTCCGCCATAGCATAAAAGAACCTTTGTTGTGCTTTTGACGCAAATTTTTCTGAAATTAGTTTTTTTATGATTTCCCCTTTTGTCATAACTTACTTTCTTTTTATGAATTTTTTAATTAAGTCTTTTTTTGATTCACCAAATGTTGCGGTTCTTATGTTACCTTGTGCGTCTTTTAGACCTACAGTATCATCCCTTTTAATTTTATCATTTGATAAATCAGATGCCAATTTTGTTGGGTCATCATAGACAGTCATTTGAGTTTCCTCACCTATCATTTCATCCCCCATTTCTAGTTCTGTGTTAGATTGTAATGGAATGTGTCTCATATAGATGTCTGGGTATAATTTCGCCATTCTTCTTAGAATGTGATCGGGATTTTTTCTCATATATCTAACAACCGCAGGATCCATATCGTCACCATACTTACCAAACACATCCTCAACACCTCTTTCTTTTGGTGTTGGCTTAAAATCTTTTTTACTATAAGTATCTCTCATCTCATAGTCCTCGTCAACATAACGTTCCATTAATTTACGTCTAGTTGCTCTCCTAATCTCTGATTCATATATTCTAATTTTTTTTCCCATAACTTACGTATTTATAGTTTCCTTTTCATATATTATTACCATATCTTTTTCATATAGTTTATCTTCTACCGAAGAAATTTCTTCACCAAAAGAGAAATATAGTCTTTTTTCGGGATAATCATCATATCCTTCCATATTTTCCCAAGCCATTGCAACAATTCCATCAACTGCGTCCCACATTGCAAATGAGTCAGACTCTTGTACTAAATCTAATTTTAAATCAGTATTTAATACACCTGACTTTTTTATTAATTTCCCTTCTGGTGGTTCTGGATTACCAGATGATGGGTACGAGTCCCATCCTTCACCATCTATATCATCTAAAATATCTGAAAAGAGGAATTCATAAATGTAATTCCCCTTCCAGTTTTGACCTATTTTATTTATATATACTAGTTTCATTATCTAAACATACCTCTTCTTCTGTAAGAAGGTTTTGGTTTATCCATATTTGGGTTTTCTGCCTTAGGTCTAGGATCAACTTTAGGACGTTTAATAGTTCTCCACTTATCACCTTTTCCTGGTCTAGTTGTTGGTGTAGTTATAGTTCTTTCCTTTTCTTTAGTTCCCGGACTATCATTTCTTAAGAAATCGATATCTAAGTCAATGAAGTCTTCATCGTTATCCATTTGTGCTTTAGGTCTAGGATCAACTTTAGGTCGCTTAGTAGTTCTCCACTTATCACCTTTTCCTGGGGTAGTTGTTGGTCTAGTTATAGTTCTTTCCCTTTCTTTAGTTCCTGGATTATTATTTCTTAAGAAATTGATATCTAAGTCAATGAAGTCATCACCTTTACCCATCTCAAAATCTAATTTACCATCATCGTTGTTATCCATATCTAAACGATTAGGGATACCATCGAAGTCTCTGTCTAAATCACCTGTGGTGGATAAGTAACCTTGACCAGTTGCAATTGCGTCCATTACAGACATATCTTCTTCATCTATATTACGTCTACTATCTTTTCTTCCTTTACGTAACATTTTGAAGTCTTCCGCATCGATTCTACCATTATTGTTTTTATCTAAATTTCTTTGTTTACCGGCAAGTTTTTCGTATACCATTTCACTTTCGCTAAGTTCACATTTCATACACATACCTTCGTTCATTCTACTACCACATTGTTCACAAAGTTCTCTTCTTTCTTTAATAACGTTTCTAAGTGTTTTTTTAGTTTCTCTTCTTAAGAAAGATTCCATTAATTGTTTTTTAGAAAAAACTCTACCTTCGTTTTTTTCTTTTTTACCTTCTTTATATTTTAGTGTAACATCACCACATTTGCAGATACCTTTTTCGTGTAACATATCCATTTGTTTTTTAGAAATGAATATACATTCTTTATCAGTTTCGGCAATTTTATCTAACAATATTGAATCTTCAACACCTGATTCTCTATATACTAAACACTTATCATCACATTCACAGATACCTTTTTTGTGTAACATATCCATTTGTTTTTCTGTGATGTTAAGAACTTCTTTTTTATCATCACCATCTTCTTTGTCCTCACCTTCAGATAGTTCATCACCACTTTCTTCCGGTGTTTTTTCAGTGGAACCCATATCGAACTCATCTACTTCTTCATCACCTCCCTTATCGAACTCGTCTGAAACTTCTTCGTCTTCTCCACCTTCTAATTTTGCAATAATATCTTCTTTATCTCCTTCATCCATTTCATCTAAATGCATCGCTGAGATAATTGAATTAATTACATATTTTTCTAAGTCAGAATCCGCTACATCCATATCTCTTAACAACTGTCCGATTTTACCGGTATATTTTTGTATCTTTTTAGTGTTATCATCACCTTCTTCATCACCCATATCCTCTTCAGTTTCTTCTTCACCGAAATCAACATCTGCGATGTCTCCTCCCATATCAACATTAACTTCAGTCTCATCTTCTACCTCATCTTCCACAGGTGCTTCTACTTTAGGGGTATTAACCTTAAGAACTTTCTTTTGTTCTTCTAAATCTGCGTCAGATATAATTTCTTTTTCTCCTTCAGTTTGATCTTCTTCATCTTCTTCCATAACAAATCCAAAACCTACCCCACCACCAAAGGCAACACCGTCAGACTCAAAAATATTAGTATTGTTTTCGATACCATAAGACTCATTCAACATATCAAACTTCATATTTAAGTGTTTGATTGCTTCCGCATATGACTTATATCTTTCATCATATTTGTTTTGTAGTCCTCCGACATAACTAAAGTCTTCTGATAAGAATCGTCCTGAAGTTTTATTTGAAGTTTTAATAAAGTAATCGTGATTTTCTCTAATGATACCATAAACAACGTCATTAGGTCCTTTTTTGATTAATTCTAATTCAGAATATGATTTACTTTCATTTAAAGTATTCATTTTCCCCATAAGATCTAACATCCTATTAAGTTTGTCTTGACCTTTTAATGTTTTTGGATTTACGTTTTTTCTCATTTTTATGTTTTTATTTCATTTTATCCGTTAGTTGGTAAACCGGTTTTAATGTTTACAAATTGATATTGTTCTGTACCACCAGTTGCAGTAATTAAACCTGTATTAATTTTTGTTTGTGGTGGAATTGAATTACCTAATAATAGGTATCCTGTACTTAGTGTTGTGCCATCCACTTGTACTATAATGTCTAATGTTTTACCTGCGACCCCAATAACATTAGTACCATTAATAGTGTATGTTGATCCAGAGTTGAAATAAACTGCACTATATACAAAATTAGTGAAGTCTGTAGTACCTGATGTATGTAATACGGAATAAGTTCCCGTTAAATATGTTCCCATAATTATCTTTTATTAAATAAATATTGCATTTTTCATAAAAAAACGCAAATTAATTTTTATAATGTTTTAATTCTTAACATAGACTCATCTAATGTTAAAGATTTATCATATGAACTATTCTCAATTTCACTTAATTTATCTAAATACATGGTTCTCCTTAATACTTTAAATGCGATATTCTCAAACGAATACTCACCTTCACGATCTAAACCAGTTTGTCTCATTTTTTTGATTTTTTCTTTTAGGTTTTTAATCATTCTGATAGTTTTATCGTATTCCTCATTTTTATACATATAATAGACATCATGTATTGTGTCTATAATATTATTAACTTTTTGTTCTACTTTTTTTGCGTCTATTTCTTTTTTAGTTGAGTCAGGTTGTACTACCCATCCATCCCATAGAATAGAATATACACCACTAGAAACGTGTGGTTCTTCAGTATCTTGCATATATAATTCCACATCATAACCTTTAATAGTTATGTCGTGTTTTTCATTCCATAAATTCTTTTTGGAGTTGAAATATTCTTTAACTAACTCTTCGTTTTCGTCAACTTCACCAAAATCTACTAATATATGTAAGTCTACATCTGAAAATTTTGACCAATTAAAGTTCGCCAAACTACCAGTTAAAATAATGTCATTTATGTCTACCCAACTTACATTTAATGTTTCAAAGAAATCATCTGCAATCATAAGAAGTCTCCTTCTAATATCCTCATACATATGTTGTTCTTTATCGAATATTTTTGGGTTAAGTGTGGATCTCACTTCAAATGAAGAGAAGTCAATGTTTTCTTTTTGGATGATATCATTGATATCTTGTTCAGTAATTTTTATAATATCCATAAATCTTTTTTTAATAAATATATTAATATATGGATAAATATCTTAAAAATAAGAAACGGGCGTATTCTTATTTTAATCCGTCAATAATTCCTTTTCTTTGTTTAAACAAAATTTAGGATTATTGAGTAACTTGTCTATTCTAGAGTCTATATATCTTATAGCCTCATTATGTAACTCAACCGTATGTGAATGGGATCGTTCAACCGTTTGGTCAATATTTCTATATGAGTCATCAATCCGTCTGTGGAATGTGTCATATATTTCTTTTATTTCACCAGAATAATTGTGTTCTGTTCTGTCTATTCTATTATGTATACTTCTATCTGTTTCAGATATGTAACTTTCTAAGTTTTTGTTAATTTTAATTAACTTTATAACCTTAAGTGTAACCCAAGTAATGACTATACCCATAAGCACAACCAATACAGAAGCAACACCCAAAGCGAATGATAATTTTTCCATAACTATTTGTTTTTAATTTTTATTTGTTATTTGTTATTTATGAAACGCCCGTTTCTATTTACTACCTATAGTAATAATTTCATATCTCCAACCCCTATCTGTGTTGGTATTTAATAGTTCACATAATTTCGTTACCACACCAAAACACGATGTCTCATAAACCTCACCATTCGAATCCAGTAAAATAACGTGTTGTGGTTTACCACCTTTATTCATAATCTTTTTTATCTGATAACTCTTAATCATAACGTCTTTTTTATTTCATTTATTTGTTCCACTATTGGTTGTACGTCTACTATATCACTTGATTGTGAATACGAATATTTTTTAATAACTGTGTGTAATACCTTACCCTGACTTTTACCCCCCTCAAACTTACTATAATCAGTAAAGGTAACTCCCTCATAGATATACTGTCTACCAGAGTTAAAAATAAGTGCCAATTTTTTTTCATTAACGACATACTTAGACCCTAAAATATTAGAAGAGTCATAAAGACACTCTATCGAACCGTTTTCTTCATGTTTTAATAAAACCATAATTAATCTTTTAAAAGTTTATATGAATGTATATTTTTAAGTTCATAAACATCTCCCTTAATTTCAGAAGGTTCACTTATGGAAACTCTTGTCTCTTCAGTAATTAAAACATAATTACCTGTTATTACCATTGCAGAATCTTCATATACTATTCTGTCTGTAGGTTTACCTTCTTCGTCTTTAAGTAATAAAACTATTTTTCTAAATGTTGGTGCACTTGGTATCATAATACAAAGATATAAAAAATTTATTATTTAAACAAATATAAATATAAAAAAAATCCACAACTTGTAAAGTCATGAATCATTTAAATGTAGTAGATATGTACTTAATCTATAGTTACCTTTCTATTATAGGACTTTGTTTTACTTAGTTTTTCTTTTGGTAAGTAAATTGTCGTTATACCGTTTTCTGTTTTTGCGTAAATTTCTTCACTGACAACATTTGTAGGGATATCAAAAGTTCTATGAAAATTATTATAGCGATACTCTTTAGATATATAATCACCGTTTTCTGTTTTTTCTAATTTATGTTCACCTTTAAATGATAATGTTTCACCATTAATTTCAATAGAAAGATTCCCTTTAGATAATCCAGGTGTAATGATTTCGTACCTATATCCCCATTCGTCCTCAAAAATATTAGTTGAGGGAATATTAGTACTAAAGCCTAATATTTTACCACCACTATTTAATCTACCTTTAAGATTATAATTGGGGGAAGAATTTTTAACTAACATCGTTTCGAACTCTTCGATTAACTTAAAAAAATTTGTACTCATTATTAATTTTATTTTTCATTGTTATTATGTTTACAAACGTTCAAGACAAACGTTATACCAACGACTAAAATGTGACAATTTGTCATGGATTGTTTATATGTTTACCTTTAATTTTGTAATAATTGACATCTATATCCTTTTCTTCTAATTCTTTTTTAGGTATATATGTCTCACCAGTTTCTAAGTAATGATCCATTCTCTTTCTACCGAAGTTAATATTGAACTCAACCAAATCAATACCAATGAACTTTCTGTTATTCTTTAGTGATGCCACTCCCGTTGTAGATGAACCTGCGAATGGATCTAAAACGACATCATTCTCATCACTACCAATCTTAACAAACCACTCTGCCAATTCAACCGTAAACGGTGCAGGGTGTAAAATACCCGGATTAGATTCCGCCGCAGCGATAACAACATTATGTGGTAACGATCCCTTTTCATTTAACTCCTTCATTTGTGAATCATAAACACCATCTCTAGAGTTAATTGTGGTAACAGGTTTCTCAAACCTTTTTTTAGTGACATCAGAATGTTCTGTCCTACAATTGTCAGCCCTAAATTTGGGTTTGTTTGAATTGCTAAAATGGAAAACATATTCGTATCTATCGATTGCCCTATATTTACAGTTTGTGGGTATTGCGTTCTTTTTAAACCAAATATATGGTTTCGCAACCATATACCAACCTTGTTTCCTCATCTTATATCTTAACTCATCTAAAACAGGATGAACAACACCCTTATCAATTTTATCGTTAATATTTAAGAAAAAACTACCATCAGGTTTAAGAACCTGTAAAAACAATTCAGTGAATTCTAACAACCAATCTGCGTAATCGTCAACGTGAATGGATCCGATTTCCCCATCATCATTTCCACTATAATTCTTTCTCATTGAAAAATAAGGGGGAGAAGTGAATATCATATCAACCTTTTCACCGTTATCGATCATTTCTTTTAGAACGATTTTTGTATCACCTAATTGTAATTTGTATTGACTTTTCATGATTTTATAGTTAACTTTGAAACAAAGATAATGATATTTAATTAAAAAAACAAATTTAAAATGAAAAAAGTATTACCTAAAGTTAAGAGGATTATAAATATGTCCATAAAACAGGCGAAATTTTATGGTGATTATGAGGTTAGAATTGAACATATAATAATATCATTAATAAACGACTATAATAATAATGCGATAAAGACATTAATTAATATGGGTGTTGATGTGGATAATTTACATAAAACTATAGAGAAGTCTTTGTTAAGAGAAGAGGATTATGATAATGTGAAAATTAATAATAAAGATTTCCCATTGGAAGAAATGACAGAAAACATTTTAAAGGGTGCGGAAATAGAGTGTGATAAATTAAACGATGAATACTTGGACACCCAACACATTCTTTTGGCAACACTTAAAGTAAAAACTAATATGTCCTCAATGTTAAAAAGTGCGAAGATTTCTTATAAAAATTATAAAGATAACATTGTAAGTGCGATAGAACCTATGGAAAATGAAGATGAAAATAAAAGTAGAGAAAGTAAAAATAAATTAAAAAGTAGTAAGTCTAATGAAACACCTATATTAGATAATTTTTCTATCGATGTTACTAAAAGAGCGTCCGAAGGTAAGATTGATCCGGTAATTGGTAGGGACGAGTCAATTCAAAGAGTTGCCCAAATATTGGCGAGAAAGAAAAAGAATAATCCTATTATTATTGGTGATCCGGGTTGTGTATTAGGTGATACTAAAATCAAGGTTAAGAAAATATCTGACATATCAATATAGACTTCAAACATGATGAGTGGTACCCAGATGGTAAAAAATATAGGTACGATTTCTACCTTACTAAATACGACACATATATCGAATATTTTGGATTAATTAAAAATGTTGGTTATGTTGATAATAAAATGTTAGACGAATATTCACGTAAAATGGGTGATAAGATTGTCTTTTTTAAAGACAATGGTTATAATGTTATTTATGATACCTCAGTTAGTGAAATTATTAAAAAATTAAATAAAGAGTATGGAAACAAAGGAAAATAAAAAAAGTATGGAAATCGATGATGTTGTTGAGATGTCAGTTACGGATTTCTTTAACATGGTAAAAGACGAAGGTGGTACCTACCAAATAGAAACTGATGAAGGTTTTAGTAGTCTGGGTTCTTTAATAACTAAAAAAGATAAAAAATGTTTTAGGGTTGAATTATCTAACGGTATGTTTTTGGAAGCATCTGAGGATCACTATTTAATGGTTGATATTGAGGATGGTAGGGTTAAGAAATTAGATGGTGCTACATGGTTACCATTAGGTTTAGTAGAAATTGGTGATTTTGTTAACACTATTGATGGTATGGTTGAGGTTGTATCTAAAACGGACATAGGGGTTCATGATACGTATGATTTTGAGGTTAAAGATAATAACCATAGATACGTCTCGAACGGGATAATTAGTCATAATACTGGTAAAACCACAATAGTAGAGGGGTTGGCGTTAAAAATTGTACAAGGTGACGCACCTAGAACGTTGTTAGATAAAAGAATTGTTTCATTAGACTTAACTTCATTAGTTGCGGGTACAAAATATAGAGGACAGTTCGAAGAAAGGATTAAAGGTGTTGTTGATGAACTTATGGGTGTAGATAATGTGATATTATTTATAGATGAAGTTCACACTATAGTAGGTGCAGGTAACACAAGTGGATCTATGGACGCTGCGAATGTATTAAAACCAGCGTTGGCGAGAGGTGACTTACAATTGATTGGTGCAACCACATTAGATGAATTTAGAGAAAATATAGAGAAGGATGGTGCCTTAGCGAGAAGATTCCAACAAGTAATTATTGACCCACCTTCAGTAGAAGATACGATAAAAATCTTAATGAAAATTAAAGATTCGTATGAAACTTACCATAAAGTATTTTACCCAACAGAGACAATCGAACAATGTGTTAAGATGTCGGATAGATATATCACAGACAGAGAATTTCCCGATAAAGCGATTGACATTATGGATGAGGTTGGATCTAGAAGTCAGATTAACGTTAAAGTCCCAAAGGCAATTAATGATTTAGAAGATAAAATTTTAGAGTTAAAAAATAAAAAGAGTGAAGTTGTTAAGAAACAAAAATACGAAGAGGCGGCGAGATTAAGAGACGAAGAGAGAATAATCAACGAAAGGTTGGATGGTGAAAAGGTAAAGTGGGTAGATAGTTTAAGTAAAGATAAAAAAATAATAACCCCTGAAGACGTTAATGAAGTGGTTGCATCTATGACGGGAATACCATTAAAAAGAATTAGTGGTGATCAAGGTAAGAGGATGTTAGAGATGGAAAAAGAGATGGGTAAACAAGTTATCGGTCAAGAAGTAGCGTTAGAAAAGATTGCCAAATCATTAAGAAGAAATCGAGTTGGGATCAGGAACCCTAAAAAACCAGTAGGAACTTTCATGTTTATTGGAAATAGTGGGGTGGGTAAAACTCATATTGCGAAAAAATTGGCGGAGCATATGTTCGGTGATGAAGATTCATTAATTAGATTAGATATGTCTGAATTTCAGGAAAAACATTCTATCTCTAGATTAATAGGTTCTCCTCCGGGTTACGTTGGACATGAAGATGGTGGGCAACTCACTGAGAAAGTTAGGAGAAAACCGTATTCTATTGTACTATTTGATGAGATTGAAAAGGCACATAAAGAAATATACAATATCCTATTACAATTATTAGATGATGGACATTTAACGGATTCGTCAGGAAGAAAAGTTAACTTTAAAAACTGTATGGTTATAATGACATCTAATGTTGGTGTTAAGAAACTACGAGACTTTGGTACGGGCGTTGGTTTTGGTACTAAATCTAAATTGGAGAAACGAGATGACATTAAAGAGAGTATGTTAACTGATGAACTTAAAAAACAATTTCCACCTGAGTTCCTAAATAGATTAGATGATGTTATTATATTTAAATCATTAACTAAGGAACAAATCGGTAAGATTGTTGACTTAGAAATTGTTAAATTAGTGAAAAGGGTATCTGAAATAGGTTATACACTACAAATAAATAAAACTGCGAAAGATCATTTAGTGGATGTCGGATACGATGAAGAATATGGGGCAAGACCATTGAATAGGGCAATACAAAAACATATTGAGGATCCTGTCTCTGAAGAAATTTTAAGTGGTAGAGTAGAAGAAGGTCAAACTATTAAAGTGAGTTATTCTAAGGCAAAAGAAGAAATTGTGATAAAAATCTCTTAAAAAATTTGGCAGTTTAAATTATTTGTTTTTTATTCGTATTATAAAACAAATAAATATGAAAAATTTAGTATTTAGTTCATAAACACCACCTCTACTCAATCGTAGAGATGGTGTTTAATATAAGCCCTAAATCGGTAACATCTGCGACAGTAGTTGATTATTCATTAAGATTTCCAATATTACCTTTTACCATAATAATATCTATTTTCTATTATATCTTCTACGTGACTCAGAAATTTGATTTCTTTTTTCTCTTTTTACTTCATTAACGATTCTTTCGATCATCTCAACCATTTCTGATTCCGTAAGTCTGATTGTTTTTTTACCTTTATTCATTTTATTTATTTTTACTCTATTGTTATTTTAATCTATTGTTATATTGACCACATTATCCCCTGACAGAACTCATCTTTCATCTTGTAGAATTCTTCTTTATTTTCACCTTCTAAACCATTAGTGTCGAAAGAAAGTCTAACGATGGTAGCACCTTCTTTAGTACACATTTTCTTTAATGTTTCGTTGTTAACTTTTTTAATCGGGTTACCACCTGCAGATATTCCAAATACAGTTTTTAATTTTTCATATCCCTCACCAGGTATTTCCACAATATTATTATTACTTAATGAAAGCATTACCAATGTGTCCAATGGTAAGTAATCCGCAGGTGGGAATTTATCAAGGCCACAATTTATGGCTGCTAAATGACTTAGTTTTTTGAATCCTGATAAGTCTGGTAGAGTTTTAATCTTCATATCAGAAAAGTCTACCATCTCAACAGTATCCTTATCTAAATACTCTGTAACATCGACATCATCAACATTATCTAATAACCAATTTAAGTATTTGTTTTGTTTTAATGGTACAGTTTGTTCTGACGCTAATTTCTTAATATTCTTAACACCTTCTTCATACGCTTCACCGCTTATGTGTTCTTTCGCGGATCCACCAAACTTATTTAAATATTTAATATATGAACTCTCCATAAGTCCCGATCCTTTTCTTACGTCCATCTCTACTAACGCACCCAATTCTTTCTTAAAGAAATCCCTAAGTCCTGAAAATCTATTTAAAACACTATCTAACTTACTGCTGTTTTCTATAGATGAGTTATTTTTATCGTGTATTTGATTAGATTCAAAATGGAATTGTAGTGGATATAAACCACCTTCATCATCACCATCGAAAAGTTTTTTAGGCATAATTACATAATAATCGGAAAGTGACCCATCAGGTTTTGGGTTATTTCTTCTATAACTATCAAAATAACTGTTACCTTCTCTTCTAGTACACCAAGAGGCTAAACCACCTAAAGGTTCACAACTCGAATCCCTTGTTAATGGTGTATATACTAATACGTCATTATCTCGATATGCTAGTCTTGCCTCACCTAAGTCAACGAATTTTTTCAAACTTTTCCAAATCTTACTTTCCCCATCTTCGTCTTCATCTTCGGCACCAACAAAGGGACTCACTACACTATATAGGTGTGCTAGATCGCTGTATTGGTTGATGTCTGTCACATTTTGAGGTGCGTTAGGTCTATTAGGTGCACTTCTTTTAAATACTTTTTTACTTTTAACTTTATCGAAAACACCTAAAAATTCATTCGCTTCAGGTAAATCTTCCGCTAAAAATCTAACCGCTTGTTCGAAATCATTTTCGTTAATATGATTCATAAACACTTTAATCATCCACTGAACATATTGTTTATTGTTCGATGGGTCGGCATCTACAATGTCTTGAAATATTTCTGGCGATAATTTTATTGATTGTTTACCATTTCTACTAGTAACAATATATGCGATATCGATACCCTCATGATTTTCGATAGGTTTAACGTTAATTCTTCTATTTCTACCACCTCCCGGTTCTCTTTCATCTTCTCTTTCATTTTCACCCTCTACCGCTTGGTCTAATGTTTCTGGATCAATTACATTTTGATTTCTTAAGAATTCTACCCTATCTTCTTTAAGTAATATCTTATATTGATTTTCAGATATAATGTATTTCATAATTTAGTTTTTATTATATAAATATATTGTTTTTAATAAAAAATTCAATCCTTAATGTATTGTGAGTTTTTGAATAATTCATATTCTACATTACGCCTATTTTTTAATCCTTTTGATCTATAGGTTTTAATTAGTTCTGCTGCATCATCATAGTTACCTTTTTTAAGTTTTTGAATGAAATCAGATGTTCTCACTCCCTCACACCCACTATTAATAACTAATGAAATGAGTGCCTCATATTCATTCAGTTTAAGTTTATATCCCTCATGATTTGTTTCCTTCCAAGAATTTAAAAATGTTTTTACACATTTTGCGGCCTCATTCACGTCCTTAATAAATAGATCATTTGCCTTACTTTTAGATATTACGTTACCCTCATACGCTTCTTCACCTGTATGTCCATAACCAATAGTCCAAACGCCTACGGTATCTTTGTATGCCTTTAATAACGGATCTCCTTTTTTGGTTGGACTACCCTCATGCCACCTTAACCAATCCCAAAAATTTTGACTGGCGATTAATTTAGTGCCATCACTTCTATTGTCACTTTCAATTATTAATCTTTTTAATTGATTTTCAGTAATTATAATTTTCATATTTATAAATATATTATTTTATAATAAATATATGAAAAAACCATTAAAATATAATAAAAAATACCGAAGAAAGTCTTCATCTGAAAAAATTAAAGATAAAATTAGGTATCAAATACGTAAAATTACAAAAAAATACCCAAAAATCAAACAAAAAATCAAAAATATTAAGGATTTAGAAAAAAAATTGTATTATGCGATGGTTTGGGAGGTTACGGAACTACAACCATACTATAATTTAGAGAATTCTGACAAAAGAGGGTGGAAAAACTATCATTTAGATCATATTTGTAGCATTTCAGTTGGGTATCATAATAATATTTCACCAGAATTGATTGGTAATATTAAAAATTTACAATTCCTTCATTACAAAGAGAATATCGATAAAGGTTATAAGGTAAAACCTCATATTTTAAAAGAAATGTTAAAAAAATCAAAAAAATATTAACGTTTTTACTATAAATCGAAAACCCCCAACCCTCTTTAGGGGTTGGGGGAATGTCATCTATACTCGTACTAATAAGGTTAAAAAAGTAAATAAATTAACTGTTCATTAAACTAATTGCCTTCCTAACTAAATCATTTTTTTGTTGTTCTAACAAATCTAACTTCGCTTTTTGAGTTTCGTTAAGTTCCATACCAGCAGATTCAGATTTAATATCTGCAATTTGTCCATCTAATTTATCATGTTGTAACAATAATGAATGATAAAGTTGTCCTTTTTGTTCGTTATTCATTTTTCTTTAATTTTTTTAAAATGTTATTTAATTTAGACCCAAACGATTACATATCTATTATCTACCGTTCAAATCATTCTACTCAATCTACCCAAATACTAAAAATGGATGGGTTTTTCGGGTGTATATTATAAAAAAACTGATATTAGTTATCAGTTTCTTCTATTACTTCTACTTCTTCGATATCAAGTTGTCTATCTTTGAGTTTTTCTATCTCTTTCATAAACTCTTTTTGAAATATTTTTTGTACTCTTCTTTGATCAGATTCAATTCTTTCTGTCCTAGCCTTAGATTTTTGTTTTTGATTTTTTCTATGTCTACTTTTTGGCATAATTAAAATTTTTATATTATAAGTATAACTATCTTTTATTAAAAAGTCAATATTTATTATTATGAAACTATTGGATTTATTATTAGAAACTGTATCGGTACCATTTAAAGAAAGTTGTGTTTTGACAATAACAAACTCTGATGGTGAAGAAATCGTAGTAAATTGTGAAGTTCCAACTACAGACGAAGAGAAAATGACAGGTTTAATGTATAGAGATAATCTTTGTGATAATTGTGGAATGTTTTACGATTATGTTGATGGTGGGTTTTGGATGAAAAATGTTAATTTCCCAATTGAGATGATTTTCATAAATAATAATCAGATTGTTGACATTAAAAGGGCGAAAGCGCAAGATGAAACAACAATATACTCTTCCGTAGAATCAAATGGTAATTTAGAAGTAAATGATGGTTTCAGTAAATCAAATAATATCTCTATTGGGGATAAAGTTTATATATCATAAATCTCAGGATATTGTTTCCCAAAAACCCTAAGTAACTCACCCGCCTTTGCGTTCGCCTCATCTTCCCAAGGTGACCCATCTTCACCCTCATCAGGATTACCTCTTAAATCACCTCTTTCATTTTGTTTATGATGTACCATTTCATGTGCAATGGATCTAATTATATCTGGAGTTGCCCTATCTCTTGTTAGGACATTAATCTCACCATCTATCATATCATAATTCGCCAATGTCTCAATGTCATCACCATTATCAGTTAAATTAACTCTAAATCCATCACCTAATGATAATTCCCTTTTTCCGAATTCAATAAAATCACCAACTATACTTTCATTCAGTGTTTCATTATCTGAAGGTATAATCATTTTAATACCCATATCTTTTAACTTATATGGTAATTTTCTGAAAAATTCGTTTACTACATAATCCATAGAAAAAGAGTCATCAATGTCGTAAACACTATTAAGTTTTCCCATAATTGAGATTCGGTTAGCGGAACTCTCACACCCAAATAATTCATATCCATCTTTTAATAACGTTCTCCATACAGTACAATTAAAAATAAACAATTTACTTTTTAGTAAAATATCATCTTCCAATAAAACCCATTCACCCGCATCTCCGAAATCTTCATTATAATCCAATACCCCCTTTTCCACCAAAGTATCTAACCAATCATAAACAATTTCATAATAAAATTCATCTGAATTATATTGTTGTTTTGGGTTATTTATTCTGAAATAATATCCTTCATCATATACGTCTTCAGGATCATAATGATAGTCCCACCCTAATTGTTTTATATATTTATCTTCATGTCTTATTCTTTCGAGATCGATATCAAAAACACCAATATCTTCCATCTCACTAACAGATCCAAACGAAGTCATGTTATTTGACGGTGAAATATATATAGTTTCTAATAAAGAATTAACCACACCATCTAAAAACTTTTGATGGTTCGGGTGTGTAAACTCCTCTTTTAATATTTTCCTAATTAAATCTTTCATTGTTTAAAATTATTTTGTTCATCTTTATCAATAACCTCAAATTCATCAATACCCACAATCAAATTTAAAATTCTACCGTTATCCCAATCAACGTTTAAAAGATCTTCATCGAACATATTAATTGTATCTATTGATGTAACAGTACCTGTAGTGTTAGGTTCTATTGGGTTAGGATCATCAGGCATGTTAATTAAACGTATTCTGTCTCCAGGTAATGCATTATTACCGTCACCATAGTTATCCCTAACAAATTTATTAATAATCTCATAATATAAGTCAGAACGATACTCTATATCGTATATATTAACTAATTCTGGTCTAACCTTTTCCGTTGCGTACCCCAATACATTACTAAAAAGATTAAAGTCTTTATTTGGGTTGGACATTTTACCATACCTTTTATTCAGGAAGTCTATTAATGTGGATATAAATTTTTGTCTTGAATTCATATTATTTTTTTAACTTTAGTTCTCGTATGATACAAATATAATAAAATTTTATTAATAATAAGATAGTTTGTCTGATAATATTTCATTAAAATAATTCCATTCTATATTTCCCGCACCACCATATCTAAAATGTTTATCTGTATTAATACTAATTTTATCTTCAGGTAAAAAATAATTATACTCTGAACTGTAACCCTCCTTTTCTGATTCAATGATATTATTATAAATATCGTAAAAACTATCAGGATAATCATCTTCTAAAATACCTAAAAGAGACTCTTGAAAGAAAGGAGATTGTGTGAGTTCTCCAATTTCTAAATCTGCGACATATTCTAATCCCATATTAAGATTACCATCACTATTCACTTTATTTTGTAATTTACCACCAAAACCACTTAAATAATCCTCAATACCATTTTCAAAATCAGAATGTAAGTAATCTATATCTGCGCTGTATTGTGCGTCACTGGCGGCGCAACCAATATCACTACCAAACTCATTTTCAACAAACTCCTTAAAGTCTTCTTCTGATTCTTCACCTTCTAAATCTTTTAAATAATGTTCTTTAAGTGTTTTAATATTAGATTCATCTATTTTATCAAACAACCAAGAATCAAAATCCATACATTCCCAAGTAGTATCATAATCCCAATCACCACTTAGATAGTTTTTAACCATATCTTGTATGTCATAATCCCTATCATCTACAAACATACCTGATAAATCATCTGCATCGAAAACTATTCTTATGTATTTTGGTGTTCTATTATTATATTCTGTTAAATACTTATAGATAAAATTATATTCTTTTTCATATTTTTCACCTTGTTCATTATTTTGAAAATCAAAAACTTTTAATAAGTCAAATATTTTATCGGGATTACTATCGAATGCCTTAAAAACTTTTTCGTATTGTACTTTTGTTGCTAAATCATCATTAAGGGGGTTAAACTCTTTCTCCTCCTCATCATACCTTTCAATATCTTCATTAATACTTCTATATTCATCATTTGGTTCCCAAGAAGACTCTATTAAGTCGAATAACTCACTTTGGATGTATTCGTACTCACTCTTATCCAACATATCTAAGAAATTAATTTTTTCATCACCGTATACATCACTTTTAAAATCTCCGTACCAAATCTCACCCATAAAATCAATAAAATCATTAAGATCTTTCAATTTGTAACCGTTTATACGATAAGGATCAGATTCATATTGTACATAATCATCATATAAAACCTCATACGCATTTTCCACAAATATTAATTTCTTTAAATGGATTCTAATCATATCCCACAAAGTATCGGATTCATCTTCAGTAACACCGTATAAATTTCTTAAACATTTTCTAACCTCCGTACCCAGATAACTGTCCTTTTTAAGTTGTACCTTATTTACATTCCATTTTCCGATATGAGAGTTAATGTCACATATATTAATTTCTATATTAGTAACGGGGTTATAATTTAAACGATTTTTGATTAAAGTATTAAATAGTTTTTCTAAAAATTCTTGTTGTTCCATTGTTTAATAGTCACATTTATTTATATAAATATTGTTTTTTTTTAAATAAGTATATATATTTGTATTATGAGTAGAAAAAAAGTTAAATCTGAGTCATTAGAAAAAACCACACCTAAGAAAAGGGTAGAAGTTAAAGAAAAAAAAAGTCCGATTACTTATGTTCCTAATGATAGTAAAATTAGATGGGATAAGATAAAAGGAATTAATGGTGAAATAGTTAGATTTAAAATGGAGGATAGTGAAATAACAAAAGAGAGGTTAGACAAAAAAAAACACACGCAACTATACGTAGGTATCGACGGTAATGATTTATACTTTTATTATGAGATTATTGTGTAAATTGGTTTCCGGGGTTATTAGAGGGTCTATCACCCCCCCTTTCACTTGAAACTGAAGCATCTAAATCTTCTATAATAATTTCATTTGTATCGATAACCATTTGATAAGCGTCCATTGCATCTGCAATATGTGTACTCAGTCTATCGAAGGAAACATTTGTCATCTTAGACCTATTAGATTTGTCAACTATCTTCTGTAACTCTTTCTTAGTCTCTACTAATTCCTCATTTAATTCGTTTATTGCACCACTTAATTGGTAAGCGTATTTGGTGTAGTCGTATCCTGTGCCTTTAAACATACCCCCAATACCCTTAAAGCCAGACATAATTCTTCTACCTAGTCCTTCGTCTAATCTTTTAGTATGTTCTATAATTCTATTTAAATCTGATTCACTTAGATTTATTATTTCTCCGTTCTTTTTAATTTTCATAATATATTTTTTTAAATTCCTTGATCAGGATACCATTCATAATCATCTTCGTACTCCATAACTTTATTTTATTATATATAAATATATTGACTATTTAAAAAAAATCTCATTTTTGTGGGATTTTTTTTTGCCATATGAAATATTTTTTTATATTTGTTATAAAAAATTAAATAACTATGAAAAATTTAATAATCATTTTAGTCTTATTGGTGAGGATCAGGTTTCCCTATATTTATTCTATTGTCCCTAATCTAGCGAATTTACCATTTTCCCATACTTCTATCTTTTCTAAGATACCATCATTATCATAAACGTATTTTCTACCACTAAAAAATTTACCGTTTTTGAAATCTCCTTCATGAGATAGTTCTTGAAAATTACCTTCTTTTTTATCTGAATGTTTACCAGTCTTTAAATCAACATAGTATATTTGACCCTCACCATCTTTGAATTCACTTTTAGGTGTGGGGGTCTTTAGTTCTGGTTGCGTAGAACATTCCAAATTTGCCGTCCAATAAGTCCCACCAAACGGTGCGTAGATATCAATAAAATAATTGTAACCAGATTCTTTGTTTATTGTGTGAGTAAAACCGTTTACTCCACCTTGTAAATCCATTCCGGTAATTGTTTTTACTTGTTTAGATAAAGATGTAAAGTCTGGATCACCTGAAGATAAAGAAGTAATGTAACCACTATCTTTGATTAAATCTTCTTTACCACCTAACTTATTTCTTTTAATGACAAATCTGTCAGGTATAACATATGAGTCTCCCTTGAATATTATTTCACCTGCGTAATTCACATCAAAATCAATGACAATTCTATCTGCCAAATAATTAGGTAGAATACCTGCACTACCAGACGCCTTAATCGGTGTCTCACATTTATTAACTTTTATTACGGAAGCGTCACTAAACTGTTTAGTAGGTGTTCTATATTCTCTACTGAATTTAGGGTTTTCTTTAAAGTTAAATAAAACACCAGATGGTATGGTAACTCTAACTTCTTTTTCGTTTAGATTAGGGTTAGGGTCACTTATTTTACCTTTAAGTGGTGTTACGAATTTTTCGATTAATCCTTTAATTGCCTTTCCTCTATTTAAGGCAATAACTTTATTATCATAAGTAACCTTACCATTATCATAATAAGATTTATTGACTAACTCTTGTGAATATCCTGTCGGTATTTGATTGGTGGCACCCTCAGATGATGCACCACTTTGTATTTGAACGTTGTCTATTTTAGCCCCTTTACTAATTGATAGATTAAGTTTAGTTATGAAGTCATAAAACTCAGGCGTTAACTCATTTAATTTTATATCGTTTATCGTATTGAATGTAACCCCTGGTTTTATAGGGTACGCTAAATTATCGGGAAAGGTTTCTTTAAACTTAAAAGTTTCTCTCTCATTTTCATCCTCATTCAATAACTTTTTATCGTAATTAAAATTAAACTCATAGAGTGTCTTCATCCTTTCTCTCTGTTCGTTTAATGATTGTATTTTATTCTTCATGTTTAACACTTTATTTATATAAATATGATTATATGATAGAAAAAAAATTATTTTTTTGTAAAAAAATTTGGCAGTTTAATTTTTTTGTCTTATATTCGTATTAATAAAACTAAATAAATTATGAAATCTTTAAATTTAATTATCGCAACACTTACACTTCTTTTGTCTATCAATGGAATTTCTCAGAAACCAACTGACTATATCCCAGACTTAAGTGAGAAGTCTTCTTCTTATTGTGAACAATTATTCATTGAAAAATTGAATAAAGAAAGAGTTAAGTTGGGTAAAAAACCATTGGCGTTTGATACTTTATTGGCACCGGCGGGTGATCACCACGCCCTTTATATGAGAAAATTGGGTAAATTAACTCATTGGGAAGATGATGATGTAGAAGGTATGGTAGAATACCCTTCACATATATCTAGATTAAGATTACTTGATAGAACTAAAATTGAAGATTTGAGTGAAGACATTGGTACTGGGGTTATTAGTATATCACAGGCATATAATCCAGCAACATTCAATTCATGTAGTGATCATTTTATTAAACTTTTTAGTAATTCAACAGATCATTGGAATGATTTAACGAACTCTAATTGGGATTGTATTTATGTTGTGATTGATTTCTTACACGACTATAGAGAAAATCCGATATCATCTGGAATGTACATAACAGTTATCGTGGGTAAATATACTGATGAATATAAAATAGAAAAAGGGGTTAAATAACCCCTTTTTTTTATGACTTTTTCTTACCACCACTTACTATTTTGGTTATATAATTGATCATAAATGCACCATTATCAACCGCTAAGTCTCTATCGAAGTTTGAATTGCCAACACCCAACTTACTAATGAATGTCTCAAAATCGTTAATTTCACTAACGTCTGATAATTTTGTACCATCCATAATTATTGTTAAAATATCTTCACCTTCCTGACGGTTATTTAAATATCCACTTGTGGTTAAAGCTGTCACAATTTTACTGTGGGCATTACTACTAACGTTTTTAAAAGCCTGTGTCTCAAAAGCCCCAGTTGGGTTGTCTGTCCATGCTCCTTGTCTAAATTCAGCACCACCAACACCACCTTGAACACCTCCGGCAGAAATAGGATTCTGACCCGTACTGCCATCCCAAAAGTAACTAAGTACTATTGGTTCTGTACCACCGGCGGGTGTTAATTTAATTGTTCTATTCCCTTGATAATATGTTTGAGTAGGGTCTTGCGTTATACTACCACCCTCTACACCAAAGTCTTTAGCCAATTTAACTTCTAAATTATTAATAAACTCTATTTTTGGTTTACCCTGTTCTATAGGATATTGAGCTTCATCTTTATATTTTGCGTTTAAGAGGATGAATTTCTCTTCCTCAGTTTTTCCTGGCATTACTTTACCACTTGTTTTGATTGTAATACCCGGAATCTTTTCTTGAATATATTTGGCAACTGACTCAGCTCTCTTCTCCGCTAAGTATTGGTTTCCTGCATCATAATTCTCACTTTTAGTGATATCTATACCACCAAATGGTCGTGAGTCTGGGTGATCCAATTTTATCCCACCAGGACCAGTCTCAGTAGGTGCTTTATCATTTGCAGCGCCTTGAATAGACATTACCACATTTTTAGCGTCAAACCCTGAGGTATCGAGTAAATTCTGAATAACTATGTCTAACTGTTCCTTTAATTGTTCGGAATTTGTGGCGCCGTCAATAGTAACCATATTATCCTTATATAATGCCTCAACTTTAGGTGGGTCAACCTTTAATGGTTGTGGTTCGCCTAAAGACTTATAAAAAATATTATTTCCGAATTGTCGTTGAATATCTTTTGCGTTTCTAATTCCTGCGTTGAACTGTGTTACTTTTTCATATTCCTCCGTTTGTTCATTAAGAAAATATTTTTTGACTATCTTTTCTTCTGTTAATCTATCTAATGATGTAATGTTTTCTCTATCCGATTTAGAGTCATAACCCATTAGTTTTCTCATTCTATATATTTCTTCAGTTAAATTCCGTTTCATAATAATACCCTTTTTATAATATAAATATACGTAACCCACAAAAAAGTAATTATCATTTGTATAATTAATATATTTTTTGTAAATTTGTAATATCAAAATAGTTAAAATATATGGTAGTAAAAATTGAACGTTGGTCACCAAAAAATGAAACCGTTGTAACAGAGACGGGTTTTAGATATTTAGATACAAAGTCTGTTATTACTAATATAGAAACTTGGGAAGGGGATAAAGAAGAGATATTCAAAAGGTTTGATAAGGAGAATAATAGTCTAAGATATTGTAACGGAAGTCATTGTGAATTTGAAGATGAAACATTACACACTGAATATATAAATTGGTACAAATCTTTAGATGAAAGTACTAAGTTTAATATGTTCTATAGTAATGGTGTTGTAGATTAAAAAAAATCTGATGGAGAAATGTTGTAAAGAATGTCCTTGGATTGTTAGAAACAAAAACAATGACTCAATAGTTAACCATTCTAAAAAATGGGGAAAGAAACATAATTGTCACATGTTAATTACCGGTACAAACAAAAAACTCTGGACAGATAATCCAGAGTTTCAATGTGTGGGCAATAAAAAAAATATTTAAGACCCCATTTTACCCATACTACTTGTGTGGTCGGTCATAAAAAATAAAACATCTCCGGAATAAATCTTATCCGGATCAATAATGTGTGTATTTAATTCTTTATTAAAAGGTAAAAAATGTAAACCATCTTTTTCTTTAGATTTTTTTATTATACCATCAATATCATCACCAGATTTTACCATATACGGTATTAAACCTTGTATAGATTTAGTCATTTTGTTAATATAACCTTGAGTTAATTTTTCATTCTGTTCATTCAACAACCGTCTGTTCGATTGTTCAATCATCAATCTCTTTTGTTTTTCAATTCTTCCCATTTTTTTTTATGTTTAATATCTACCACTAACATACATATATAATACTTCAGGTATCATAACACATTGTGACATATTACCATTTTTATCTATACAATCAATAACCTCTAAACTTCTAACAATATTTTTAATATTCATAGGCGCCTTCATAGTTACATTCTCTATATATTGTTTAGTGTATAATTTATTCGAATCATAATATGACTCAGTTAAAATTTTATTATATTGTGATTCTGTAATTCTTATTTTCATATTTATTTTTATTTCATTCTATTATTCTACTCACTCACCATTGAGTTGTAGTTTCCGTAATTTGGAGTTTGTCCTTTGGACGACACCCAATCCGAAAATAAATCAGTATATTCATTTGTCGTTAGTTGATTAATTAAATCACCACCCATATGTCTCTCAAACTCATTTACAATGTCGGAAGATAAATCATCATAACCAAATTTATATTTCATATCTTTTATTACTTTTTCCATATTAACTATAGACTCACCCAACAAACGTTTATTTGATAGTTCAATAATTAATCTTTTTTGTTTTTCAATTCTTCCCATTGTGGATATTTATTAATAAATATATGAAAATCAATAAAAATTCAAATTATGTACACTTATAACGCAAAAGTAGAACGTGTTGTTGATGGGGATACCATTGACGACTTGGTAGATTTAGGATTTGACATATGGAAAAAAGTAAGAATCCGTTTTTATGGTATTGATACACACGAAAGTAGAACCAAAGATTTAGAAGAAAAGAAAAAAGGTTTACTCGCCAAACAAAGGGTCATTGACATTCTAAACGAAAACAATAATGAAATTATTTTAAAATCATTTGGTGTAGATAAATATGGTAGATGTCTAGGTGAAATTTTTGTTACTACATTAGGTGAAACTTCACTACAAAAGACATTGATTAATGAGGGTCATGGTGTGGAATACTTTGGTGGTAGTAGATAATACGAAAATAATGAGATATTACCTCATCACTCGTTTTATTTTCCACCAATCACTCTTTTAACTATTCTACGTAAATCAGATTCAGTTAACTTATAATACTTAGTATCCTTATCAATACTACCCATATCTCTCATAACAACACCAGACTTAGTTAAACCAATAACATCAACAAATTTATCCATCATTAATAGAATATTGGTTTCTGTCATTTCGATCCCCAATGATTTTAATACGGATATAGACATTCTTCTAAGTTCACCTATTGTATATCCCCTTCTTTCGTCTAACCTTCTTTTCATAATTTCTTTTATTATATAAATATATCAATAATATAAAAAACTCTCTTCAAGAGGGGTCGGGGTGATTCGGACAATTCGGTCATACAAAAGATTAATAAATTACATGATCAATAAAAATAAGTTCATGTCTCGGTTTGTCAGAATACTTAGAGGGAACGGAATGACACGTTTTTATTGTATTATAACCACTAAATGAACCATTACGTAAATTAACAGTTAACAATCTATTCACATAACTCCTATACGTGGGAAAATATAACAAATGGTGATCAATCTTCCCCAAATAATCTTTAACCTTATTTTCAATTATTAGATTATATTCCGACACAATAATATCCCATATATAACCAACCTCCTCTTTATCTGTAACCATATAGTTAACATAGTGGTTATATATTATTGCATATACATCATTAATAAAATTCATATATATATATATAAAATAATATTTACCATACCTCTTACCACCAAACGATAATTCATATACCACCCTTTGTGTTTTACCACTCGTATCGATGCAATCACCATCATAAAACTCAATACGAAAACTATCACCATACACGACAAATACATCAATAACAAATTTGTTTAAAGGCGCAACTTTCCTAATAAAATTTTCATTTACCATATAGAATATATTAAATACTGTGATAAACGCCAACGGAAGAATCCCAATGGGTATTCCTTAGATCCTTAAGAAACTCATAATGTTCCTCTTTAGGAATGGAATCCAACACAACCTTAATTCTGGGGGTTATGGGAATCATAATACCACCAGTCATACATTCAATACCATCCTTTTCAATAACACTTAAACGATTTTTCTCATCAACATATAATGAAACCAATCTAACAATCTCAACCCCATCTGTAGAGGGTGTAACATGATATACATTCATAGTATTTAATTTATAATACAAATATAAACAAAATATTTGAAATAGAAAAATTTTTCAAAAATTTTTTTGACATCTAACCCCTTTTACCAGAAATGGGTGTTGTTTCTGATGAAACCCATTTGAAGAAAACCATCCTCATAGTATAACATAGAATATTCTAAAATAACATACCATATGTTATTCTGAAAAAACCTTATTTGAAGAAGACATCTCTAACCCTCAACAATCCTCTTATTTACTCTCACCTGATAACTATAATCCTTCTCCCACAATTCACTGTCACCCACATCTATTAATTACTTACCATCCTTACGTTCATATAAATTTAAACGTAAATAATTAAATAACTTCTGATAATCACTATAGAATAACTCTCCCTTTAATATCGTATTCTCTTCACCCAAACCATATAGGAATTTCTCATAAATACGAACCCGATACATACACTTCATATTAAAAACACTTTAATTCTAAACTTAAAAATTCCAGGGAAAAATTTTGAAGGGTATCCCTTATTCACCAGAAATGGGTGTTGTTTATCATCGTTTATAAAAACTTATTGAATGGGACGAAAAAGACTTCGAACCTAAACCTAAAAATTTCCTGGAAAATTTATGGACGATATCACACCCCCTTTAAACTTCGTTATATCCCCATAGGGAAGGGGGGTTATACGGGGGGGTATAGGGGGATCCCCCCTTTATAGGGGGTACTTATATATTTCTATATGGTACCCCCCTATGTTACCTCAACTATCAATATGTCTATCAATATGTCTATCTATGTATCTTTCATTAATACAAATATACGAATTATATTTTACAATGTCAAATTTTTAGTGAATAAAAAAAGGGATAAAGTTCGGACTTAAAAAATAAAACCCTAATTTTTATCCCTCTCTGATTTTTGTGAGTAGTATGTATCTTTCAGATTAGACACTTTATCTTCTCACGGATAAGGTTTACACACCCAGTGTAAAGACTCTGACTTTTCTTTCACCTTTCTATCTCCTGTGGTGTGGGGATGGAGACAGTGGGATATGTAACCTTCTATATCAAATAACTATAATATAATAATACGTATAATATATCATAATGTCAATAGTTTAGATTATAAAATTTATCATTTCATATGGTATTGTTTTCATTAATGGAACTACTTGGTCTGTTGTTCACAATATTACCATCTGAATCTTCATAATAAATTTTGTTATTGTTTTTGTCAAATTCTCGTTTTATCCAATAACCATCTGAATTTTCATAATAAATTTTGTTATTGTTTGAATCATATTCT
>B570J29032_109959574_pt1 | contig 34373 bp, 21 predicted proteins | sample LakMenEpi16Nov12_FD_29032 | JGI IMG/M metagenome (IMG submission 29032) | reverse complement strand
GTTGTTTTTGTTACCAACTCTCAACTACAACAGGACTCACCGGTGCGGCAAGCTCATTTGGATTCTGAGTTATCGGATAGGCTCTAAGTGCAAGTAGAAACCAACAAAGGTGAATGCGATTTACTTTCTCTTTCGTGAGCAATCTGATCCAGATAGGCCTTGGCCGGCATTATTGTGCCCAGTGAAGGTTTTTGAGCGGGACTGTGTCGCAAATCTCGGGCGGCGAAGTTGTACCGACCATTTTCTGGTTTGATGTAGCCTCCATTGTCTGCAGTTTGCGCTGTTCCATAATCGCGACCGCGTAACTATTCATCTCGTATTCCGTCTCCCGTTGGTTTGCGGGGCCTCGCGATATTTGTCGGAAATCGACACCTATGTAGGATCTCCGAGGATGGAAATGAGTTCCTCCGGCGTACAGACTCTTGGAACACCATCGTGCAACCAGCCAAACTTATCACAAGGACAGATGTACTGTTGCGAAGGCGTACAAACACAGAATTCGACGTCCAGCGTTCCGTCAAGATGCGAATCAGAAAGTGATACTTCGTGCTTCACCGCTTCTGCCGCCGCTTTGGCTTGCTTGTAGGCTGAGGCAAGTCGTGATCCGAGTTGTCTTACAGCATCAGGATCACCACGGAAGAACCGGTCTGAATGCGAGAGTGCCTTGCATTCAATTACGTAGAGCCGACCTCGAGCTTTCACCAGCAAGTCGCACTCGGTTTTGCCGCCAATCCGGTTTCTTACTTTGGTCTTCCAACCCACCACTGTTGCATTTGGAGTTTGGGTCTCGATTTTGCTTTTCAGACTTAGTGTGAAGCGGTCTCCGTGTTCTGATGAGAACCACAATCTTCCAGCCTCCACGAGGTCCCGAAGGAAGTCGGGAATGCCACGCAAATCGAAATATATCTGACCACTCGGTGCTTGACAAACAAGTGGATACGGACGCAACACGCTGAGGTCGAACTGATCCCGTCGCTCAGGAAGTATAGTGAATGCATTCAGGAATTCCTCTACCAGCTCCTCCCTTCTTGTCTTTGTATCTGCCCATGGTGACGAGATTGCTCCAAGGGCACTAATCCAATGCTCACGTGGGAACCGAAGGTACCCAGTGCGTAGCAGACGGAAGGTAAAATCCAGCTTATGGGCATAGTCAGCCGACCCGTCGTCTGGCGCCAAGTTCAATGTGAAACTATCGTGGTTGATCGATTCGTACACTGATTTAGGCCACAGCAATGTGTGCCAAACATTACCCGACAAACCTCCCAAGACTTGAGCAATGGCCTCCGGGCGGACGCCAAAGAGGTCCATTATGGGGTCACGGTATGCCTCTAGAACACGAAGAACCGGATTTAGCTCAAAATAGGATGGAGCAAAATTGACGTAAAGGGAGAGCTCTCGTTTGGATTCTCGCAACATCGTCTCAGCACCCTTGCCACCGATGCAAAATATTAGAATCTTTTGCTCGCCTTTTGATTCTGATGTCATGATTCCCTGCTCGCGAAACAGGGCATCGGGCCGTCTAGCCTCGTAAAGGTCGACAGCCTTTTTGACTCGATCCCCGACTTTGCAGTGCAGTGGATTGCTAGCCATGGGTGAAAACTGCGCACCCTTTCCAACCCAACGCATTGCCCCGGAGATGTCCTCCATTGCTCTGGCTGCATTAGCGATACGATCAGCGTCAAATAGGAGATCAGAAGTCCAGACGTGAGCCATCGTGTACTGGTTCTTGTCTGTTGAGACATCTGCCGTCGTGTTCAACGTTGGATTCGTGTACTTGACTAGTCCGAGCGACAGGTATGCAAGCCAGTTGTCTGATCCCATCACACGCACAGGTGCGCGTCGCAGTATTGCCATCAGATCGTCAAGATTACGAGTGCGGCAGAGTTCTGCCAACCTGTTCTCGGCGGCTGAAAATGAGTCACGCAGGGCACTGAAAGCCACGCCTGAAGACGGTTGAGAACCGTAGAGTGACACTATGGGTGCAAATATGCGCTCCATCTCTTCGACACGATTTGACAACACTTCTTGGGAGTTACCGTTAAAGAAGTCCTCTAACTCCCCGCATAGTGGGTCAAAGATGGCTCTGCTCATCTTAGTTCGCACGCCTCGGCAATGACAACAGGTGCATCAATATATTTACTTGCGCATCATTCTATTTTCATTTTTCGCCGAACATTTATTCTACAGATTCATAAAGGGTGCTAGGTCTGCATAACGCCGGGCAACTGCCGGTTGCCCAATTGACAGGCAGTCGGGAAGGTGTTAATTTGTACACTAAAAGCACTCTTGCACGCTTTGGCAAAGTCGCTGGGCGAGCGTTATGCAGATTCCTTTTCTACCGATCGGAATTCTACAGAAAGGTCGCGATCCGTGCGAGAATATTCCCCCTCCACCCCATCCAAAGAGCCCAAACCGTTCGATCAACTCCGCCGCAAAACGCGGATGCTTCACATCGCCAAGCGGGCCGAAGAAGCCTCGTCAGTGGCCGGAGGATTTGGAGCGGTCGGTCCAGCGGCCGATCAGGTAGTAGAAAAGCGGCGTCAGAAAGATCCCAAAGATCGTCACACCCAACATCCCGCTTAATACCGCCACGCCCAACGTCTTCCGCATCTCGGCTCCCGCCCCCTCGGCCAGCACCAGAGGCACGACGCCCAGAATGAAGGCGAACGAAGTCATCACGATCGGGCGCAGCCGCAATTTGCAGGCATCAACCGTCGCCTCCAGAATTGGCTCTCCGGCCCGAACCTTCTCCCTGGCAAACTCGACGATCAAGATGGCGTTCTTGCACGCCAGCCCCACCAGTACCACAAACCCGATCTGCACAAAAATGTTCAGGTCCATCCTCGCCAGAACGATGCCAATCAGCGCACTGAAGATGCACATCGGCACGACCAGGATCACGGCAAACGGCACCGTCCAGCTTTCGTACTGACCCGCCAATACAAAAAAGACAAGGATGCAGGCACCGGCAAAGGCGGCGATAGGATTCCCCAACCAGTCGGCCAGCGTCTCCAGGCGACTCGATTCCTTCTCCAACAACGACAACTCCGTCCACTCGTACCCAAAACCTGCCGGTAGCGTTTGCTGAGCTACCTCTTCCACCACCTCCATGGCTTGCCCCGAGCTGACGGTGGGGAATGCAGCGCCGTTGATGGTGGCCGAGGGAAACATGTTGTATCGGGTCACCAGGATCGGTCCGGCTGCTGGCTGGATATCGACTACCGACCCCAAAGGGATCATCGCGCCGGTCTGACTACGCACCTGGATCTGCTTGACGTCTTCGATCGAGCTACGGTACTTCCCTTCATTCTGCAAGATCACTTGCCAGGTGCGACCAAAACGATTGAAGTCGTTGACGTAATTGCTCCCTAGGTAAATCTGCAGCGCAGAAAACACCTCCTGCAGTGGAAGTCCCATCGCCTTGCATTTTTCTCGATTCACGTCGACAAACCACTGCGGCGAGGTGGCTCGAAAACTGTTCACCATCCCCAAAATCTCAGGGCGGCTAGTTCCTTCCTTGGCCAACTGATCGGCCGCATCGGTAAGTGGTCGCAGACCAATATCCGATTGATCCTGCACCATCAGCTTGAAACCACCAGCCGATCCCAAGCCGTCGATAGGGGGAGCGTTGTACACGGAGACGAGGGCATCGGGGATTTCACGATTCAGCTGTGCTTTGAGCCGCCGTTCCAGATACCTCGCCTTCAGTTCGGGAGCCATTCGTTCATGAAACGGATCGAGGATCACAAAGAGACCACACAGGTTCGATCCGATGGCACTCAGGATGAATGACTGCCCAGGGACGGAGATCACGTGCGCGACCCCAGGTGTCTGGGAAATGATTTTCTCGACATCTCGCAGCACCGCCTGGGTGCGTGGCAACGACGCGGCGTCGGGCAGTCGAATGTCGGCTACTAGATACCCTTTGTCCTGCGTTGGGATGAAGCCGGTAGGGATTTTCGTAAGTCCCCAATAGGTGACTCCCAACAATCCCAGGTAGGCCAGCAGGACGATCGGGGCCAGTCGCAGAATCCAGCGGACGATCGTGCCATATCCATTGGCTGTTCGATCGAAGAAATGGTTGAAGGCCGTAAAGAAGGCTCGTATCCATCGATTGATCGGACCGCTCAGTGCCCATCCGGCAATCGCCAAAATGGCGCCAGTCGCCAATGGCCCCCATTGGCCGAGCAAACTGGTGGTGGAATCTGTGGCGTGGTCTTCCAATTCGCTGTGGTCAGCACCTCCCCCAGCAAGCCAGGCCCGCGCGGCCCACCATCCAAGCAAAGCCAGCAGCAGGGCGATCCCAGGACGTGGCAGTGCCTGGGAGTTTCCGTGGCCCCCTGCATGGCCCTCGCCATGCCCGCCGCCATGGGCATCGCGGCCTGAAAAAATCATTCCGGCCACAGCGGGTGTCAGTGTCATCGCGCTGATGGCGCTCAGTAGCATCGATGCGGAGATTGTGATGGCAAACTGTCGGTAGAACTGCCCAGTGATCCCAGACAGAAACATGCTGGGGAGAAACACCGAACTGAGCACCAAGGTGATGGCGATGATCGGGCCAGTGATTTCCGACATCGCCTTTAGGGTTGCTTCGCGGACCGGCAATCCTTTCGCCAACCATCGCTCGATATTCTCCAGCACCACGATCGCGTCATCGACCACAATGCCGATCGCCAGAACCAAGCCGAAAAGCGTCAGATTGTTTAGCGTATAACCGGTCGCAGCCAGCACCAGCAGAGTGCCGATCAGCGACACAGCGACTCCGATCATCGGCAGAAGCGTAGCGCGCCAATCCTGCAGGAACAAAAAGGTCACCAGAGCCACCAGGATCACCGCATCCCGAAGTGTCTTGAAGACCTCCGCCACCGACTCCGTGATAAAGGGAGTCGTGTCGTAGACGATGCGGTAGCGAAGATCGTTCGGAAACGTTTTCGCCAGTTCGCTCATCTTTCGGCGAACGCTCTTGGCCACCTCCAGCGCATTAGCGCCCGGAATCGTGTAGACCGCCAGCCCCACCGAAGGCGTGCCATCCAAATAGCATCGGGTGTCCTGGTTCTTGGCTCCCAGTTCGATCCTGGCGACATCGGACAATCGCACGATTGGAGCCGACGTTCCATTGCTTGCCGGCTTGCCTGTCTTCACCACGATCCGGCCGAATTCTTCTGCCCTTGCCAATCGACCGAGAGTGGTCAGCGGTAGCTGAAACTCCAGCGTTTCCGGCGAAGGCTGTTGCCCGATTTGACCGGCTGCCACTTGAATGTTCTGCTCTTTCACCGCGGCGACCACATCGGAGGCGGTCAGTCCTTTGGCGGCAAGCTTCTGTTGGTCCAGCCAGACTCGCATTGCGTAATCCTGCTGACCGAGCATCGAGATGTCGCCAACGCCGGTGACGCGAGCCAGTGCATCGCGAAGACGAATCTGAGCGTAATTGGATAGATAGAGCTGGTCGTAGGTTGGTTGTTGAGTGGCTGAGTTCGTTTCCGAGAAGAGATTGATCACCAGCAAGATGCTGGAGGATCGCTTTTTCACCGACACACCGGTCAACTTGACCGTCTCAGGCAACGAGGGAATCGCCTGGGAGACGCGGTTCTGAACCAGAACCTGAGCCGTATTGAGGTCGGTGCCAACCTGGAAGGTCACCGTCAGATTGTAGGCTCCGTCGTTAGTCGACTGGGAAGACATGTAAAGCATGTCTTCGACACCATTGACCTGCTGTTCGATCGGTGCCCCAATCGTTTCGGCAACGACTTTGGAGCTGGCGCCGGGATAGTAGGCGGTAACCTGCACGGCGGGCGGCGTAATCTCCGGATACTGCGCAATCGGAAGGGTCACACCGGCCACCAATCCAGCCAGGATGATCAGAATCGAGATGACCCAGGCAAGGATGGGGCGATCGATGAAGAAGCGGGCGAGCACGGGTTGGGGTTCCTCGAAACAGGCAAATAGGAATTGATCGATAAGCTGCGGGAATGGGGTTAGGGACCCGGTGGTGGAATGGCCGCGCTGGTTTCAATTTGAACCTCAACCCCCGGAACCACTTTCTGGATTCCACGTTCGATCACGCGGTCGCCGGCAACCAGTCCGGTTTCAATGACGCGAAGGCTATCGACCTGGGATCCTGTTTCTACCGGACGCCTCACCACTTGATTCTTCTCGTCGACGACGTAGACAAACTGTTCCACCAAATCGTTCTGGACGCATCGGTCGGGAATCGCAAGAACCTGACGCGGTGGCCCTAGTGGAATGCGGACGCGAACGAAGAGCCCCGGGGAAAGTTCTCGGGTTCCCTGTGTTGGCTTGGGGTTCGCGAATTCGGCTCTCAATTCCAGCGTGCCCGTCGCTGGATCGAATCGGTTCTCCGCAAACTCCACGATCCCCTTCCACGGATACCCGGTCTGCGTCTCCATCTCCATTTCCACCGGAATTTTGCCTGGCGACTTTTCCAATAGTTTTCCCTGCCGTACCTGCTCGCGAAACTTCAGCAGCGTAGGGGAATCGATGCTGAAGTAAACGTAAATCGGATCGACGCTCACCAGCGTCGTCAGTAGGGTCTGATCGGCTTGGATCAAGTTGCCAGGAGTGACCAGAGCCCGGCTGGCAACCCCGGTGATCGGTGCTTTCACCGAAGTGTAACGCAGCTTCAGTTCCGCATCTGCTAGCGTCGCCCTGGCAGAATCGACGGCAGCTTCGGAAGAGAGCTTATTGGCCATCGCTTCTTCGTAATCCTGCTGGGAGACAGCATTCGACTTGAGCAGATCTTCCAGACGCTTGACCTCCGCGGCGATTTGCTCCGACTGCGCCGTAACGCGGCGAATCTCCGCCTGAGCCTTTTGGACCGCAATCTCAAAAGGTTCCCGATCGACCAGGAACATTGGAGTGTCCTGCGCGATCTCCGCCCCGTCCTGAAAGAGGAGTTCCTTCAGGTATCCGGCGACGCGTGAGCGCACTTCGATCGTCTGTTTGGCTTCCGTGCGGCCTGTGTAGTTGGCGTAATCGGTGTGTTCGATCAGCAAGGGCTGCGTCACACCGACGCGAGGTGGCTCTTTGTCTGCCACCGGCAACGCGACCGGTGAGCAACCGAGAGCGGAGAGAAACAGAAACAGAAGCAGAAATAGGATGGATCCGCGGGACATAGGCTCCCCCTTACTGGGCCATGCTAAGGATGATGTGAGACGCCAAGCAAAGCCTTTCGCTGGCCTCCGGAATTCATGAGGCTACCACGAAGGGGTGCGGAATCAAGGTAGGGGAGTCACCGGCCGCACTTGCACCAACCATCACAAAGGGAGCATCCGGCAATTCCGTGGTTCGTATCCGTCCAGCCGACCGGAGTAAGCAACATGGAGTCGTAGATACGGCGCCAAGAACACAAGGCGTGCGATGGATCTCAGCCTCTCCTTGGGAGGGTGAATGGCTGCTGCAGCCACCGGCATTTTCCTGAATCGCGGCAGTGCCTCAAAAAAGGTACCTGACACCTTTTTAGAAAAACTGCGAATCTTGACGGAAATAGGTCCTGATTGCTTTGAAAAATACGATTCGGTTATTTGACGACGCCTGAATTTTACTTGTGGATCGACAGCAGAGATCACCCGGAGTCTTTAGAACCATGAACCGATTCCCTGTCTCACGCCAGATTTTTCTTGCAAGCTATCTTCTCCTAATCGCCCTGCTTCCAACCCAAAAAACAACGGCGGCGATCTATTCCTATGACTTCTTTTATGGGCAGAGCGTCACGGGGCAACCCATCGTGGACAGCTTTTATGCCAATCTCAGCGACAATGGCAATGCAATCGGCTTTGTGTCGCTACCCGGCCAACCGCAACTGACGTCCATCTACCATCCAACCACGGGCCATTCCCTGTTGGGCGTAGCAGAGTCCAGCTTCTGGGCCGTTTACAATTCCTATCAAATCAATGACGCCGGCTCGGTAGCTTGGACGGGATACGACCCCAACTTCAATCCAGTCCCGTTTCTCTACAGCGGCGGTACCCTTACCAACCCATATCTTGGCGATGGCGCCTATTACTTTCAGGACATCAACAATAACGATCAGGTTCTCGGGTTGTACGTTGAGACGGGTGATTCTGGGATGTTCGTCTATGAGCATTCGCTGTCAACCAAGATCCCAGACCCGATTGGCTTCTTCCGGAATCCGTTATCGATGAGCGACGACGGAACGATTCTCTTCAGTTCCTTCGATGCCGACTTCAACTTCCTTGGATTCTGGCTGCATCAAGTGGGAACCAACGACTTCACTCTGCTGCAAATGAATCCGGCCGTGGGTGGTTACTCGTTCTACGATGCACGAATGGAGATCGCTTCCAATGGCTTGGTCTCCGCGGTCGTCGATGGCTATGACGTAGATTTTAACTTGGTCGAAAAGAAGTTATTGTTTTTTGCAGCGGACGGCACGATACGGGAGAGTATCGGGATCCCGATGGATCTGTATTCCGTGCGGCCTAATGGAAACGGGGAAGCAATCGCCGCCAATCAGGATGGGCGCATTGTGAAATGGAACGGTTCCACCTGGACTCCTGTCCAGAACAAACGCCTCCCATCCGGCGTGACGTTGACACCATTTGATTACAACATCCGCGGCGATATCATTGGTTTGGCCAATGGATTTCCTGGCGCCCCGGACTTCCAATCGGTGGCTTTCTACGCGACATCGGTCCCCGAGCCAGGATCGGTGCTGACGCTCAGCGGTCTCCTGTTAGGCTTCGGCCTACGTAACGCTCGAAACCGATGCAAAAAACAAACAGATGGCCGTTGAACGGCCTTCGCCTCATCGGTCCAATCTTGCCCAGATGGCTTGGCGGGAACTACTGGCGGACAGAAGGCTTTCCTTGTCCCAGCCAAAGGAATTCGCTGGTATTCAGAAGAACCCGTGCCACAGTGGCCAGGCGTTGGGATCGCGCAACCGACTGACAGCGGTCCAGTTCCACGGCAGTTGGCTCTCTGGAAAGAATCTGTCGGTACAGCCAGCGGACCTGCTGGTCATCGGCCCCTGGATTCGATTCGTTGGCTCGCGCTGCCAACTGTTCGGAGGTCCATTCCACCAGTGGGTTGTTCAAGAGTGCTAGGGCCTGGAGCGGCGTCGAAGAACTGGCTCTCTTGGGTGACGTGATCGCACAGTCGGGGCTGTCAAACAGCTCCAAAAGCGTCACTCCACCGCCTCGCGGCGAAAATCGATAAATCGTCCGCCTGCACCAAAGAGGGTCCATTCCCGTCTCCGGCAAGGTCAGCGGTTCGTAGTAGGTCGAACCATTGTTCTCCTGGATGGAGACATCGACGAAGGGGGGGCCATGGATCTGGAGATCGAGCGAATTGGCCAGTTGCAGCATTTGGTCGCGGAGCACTTCTGCTTCCAATCGTCGCGGTGGATAACGCCACAGCCAACGATTGTCAGCATCGACAGCATGCCTGTCTGGAAGGAATTGAGAGGACTGCCGATAGGTTGCGGAGAGCAAAAGGATTCGGTGCAATGGCTTCCACTGCATGTCGTGGTCTGTCAGCCACTGAGCCATCCAATCGAGAAGATCGGGATGTGACGGCAGTCCCCCCTGAAACCCAAAATCGTTGGGTGTTGCAATCAGTCCTTGGCCGAAGTGGTGATGGAAGATGCGGTTGACAATCACACGAGCCAGCAGCGGTTGACTGCGATCGCCGATCCACCGCGCCAACGTCAAACGCCTCTGGGCATCGGTTGGTTTTTCGTTCCATTGAAAGCGATCCAGACCAAATCCAATCGCTTGAATCCCACCGGGCATCATTTCCCCGCGTGGTTGCTCGATATCGCCTCGCCCCAGCAACTGGATGGGGGCGGGGTCCTTGGCGACCACGGTGTGTAGCATCCGATCGCGCTGCGCCTGCAATCGGGCGATCTCCGCCGATACCTTCCGCTCCTCTTCCCTCATCCGCTCCCAACGCATTTTCTCACTTGCGTCCATGCGATCGGCGAGCCACTGTTGACGGCTTCCCGAAAATCCGGCTTCGAAGGAAGTGGCAATCTCCTGCTCCGCCAAGGCACGATCGTAAAGCCGTGCTTCATGAATCGCACCTCGAAACAGCCGGTTCCCCCCCGCTTCGCCATGCCTAAGACCGAAAAGCACCTGCCAATTGCCGGGTTGCAGTCGCAGAAGACCACTTCCCTGATAGGGTTTGCCATAAGGCTGACCATTGCGATACCCACGTATCGTTCCATCCTCCTGGTAAACGATCGCCAGATGGATAGAATCCCCTTCGGTTCGATCCTCCTGTATCCCCTCGAAGCTTTTGGTCCGCGAAAAGTTATTGCTTCCCGCCATCCACTTCCTTGGTTCGAGTTCTGCGTAGACGATGGCGTCAAAGAGCACTCCATCGGTGGTTTGCGTACTGAGCACACCCCCACCGGACTGATCCAAGGTGGCGGGGGTCACCCAAACTTCCAACGTCTTGGCCGCCAGCGGCAAGGCAATCGACTCGGTCGCGGCATATCCATTGCCGTCCAAGTGCAAAGCCCCATCGCGTAGTTCAGCACCCGCCATCCTCCTCAAACGCTGCGACTGGTCATCGGTTTCCTCGAACGACCAGCGGATCATCGGATCCAAAGCCGCAGGTGGAAGAATCGTCGCACGATCTTCCTGGGGCGCACTTCGCAGAGTGATCTCTAGCTCCCAGGCCAAACGATCCTTACGCATGGTCGCCAGGTTGGCGACCAACGGATTCAGCCGCTCTGCAACGCGCTGATCTGGGCGGGTCTTTTCCCCATGAAAGACGCCAGAGATGGAAGCCGCCATGCGATAGTAATCTTCCTGACGTATCGGATCAAACTTGTGATCGTGACAGCGAGCACAGTGCAGCGTCAGTCCCAGGAATGTTTGTCCAACCGTCCCCAGAATTTCTTCCAGTTCGTCTTGTCGAGCCAATTGCTGCATTCGAGGACTGCTGCCGACCACAGTATTGTGCAGGCCAGACACCAGGAAACCGGCTGCGGCATGGGAGTCGATCCCCACGACGCTCGACTCCATCAGATCCCCTGCGATTTGCATCTGCACAAAGCGATCGTAAGGGAGATCGTCATTGAGCGCTGCAATCACCCAGTCCCGATAGGGCCATGCATTGCGGCGCGGGAAATTTCTCTCAAACCCATCGCTCTCCCCATACCTAGCAATGTCCAACCAATGCCTCCCCCACCGCTCGCCATACTGCGGTGAAGCCAGCAATCGGTCCACCAACCTCGCATACGCTTCTTCGCTTGGATCCTCTTCGAACCGATCTACCTCCTCCGGATCTGGAAGCAGTCCCACCAAGTCGACGTAAAGCCTTCGGATCAACTCGCGGGGTGCAGCAGGGGATTGAAGCTGCCAGCCTTGCTCACGAAGTTTCGACTCCACAAAAAAATCGATCGGGTTGGCCCAATCGCTCATTCGATCCTTCGCGTTGATCGCTCCGGCCCGTAGCGGCTGGAGGGACCACCAGTCATAGCCAGCACGGTTTTTACTAGTCGCGCGCATCGCATCAAGCGATCGCTGCGGGTAGGGTGCCTGCTTGGCTAGCCATTCGGCAATTGCATCGATCTCCCCTTGGCTCAATCGGTCCTCTGGTGGCATGGCATGCTCGGATACCTGCTGCCATAGAACCGATTCCCCCCACATCGACTCATCCAGCACCATCCCCGACTCGGAGCCCTTCAGAAGGCCCGTCCGAGTGGAGAGGTCGAGCGATCCTTCCGGCGTGGCACCGCTGTGACAGCTTACGCAGCGGGATTCGATCACCGCTGCCCCCGCGTCAATCGATTGGCTAACAGACGATTGTTCCTGCCCTTGAATTCCGGCCTTCCACGCCAGCGAAAGGAAAAGGCAAGCCCAAGTGGACAGCATGAGGCGTCGGTCACACCGAAAGAGGAAGGACATGGCGCGCACCTGATGGCGAGAAAGCGGGTAGGCAGGAATGGCTGTAGATCCCACAACGATCGGGTGGCCCCGAGTCATTTTGCTGCACGACGTTTCCCGAAACTATACCATAGGCAAGATGCGGTTTCCCGAACGAAAGGATCGACTCGCCATGCGAAACAGACAGGTTCGTTGGTTTTATCCTCTTCTGGCGAGCTGGGTTCCCGTCCTGCTCGTCTGGACCACGCTCCCTTGGGCCGGATCCATTTCGCTCGGCCAATCCCCTCGCTACGAACTGGGGAAGCGTCTGCAGCGATTTGAGCGGCAGTGGCAGGTGGCGGATGTCGAAGCGAGGGAAGCGTCGGTTCGCCCGATCGAGGAAGCAGTGCAGCTCTTTTTCTCGCTGAATCTACCCGCTGCCGCAGGGAGACTCGATCAAGCCTGGCTCAAGGTTCGAAGCAGCGAAGCCGATACGGACACGTCCCAATTGCTCGCTTGCAAAATCCATATCACCCCACGGCTCATCGAAGCCTCCACGAAAACGGTTCGACTTCAGGTCGATCGCTTCTATGGCGTTGACATGGAAGTGCCCCAGGGAGTCCTCGTGACCCTGGAGTTTCGGCCTCTTCGCTCCCCATCCCCCGATCCACTCGCGGTGGTCGAGATTCCTTTCCCTTCGCCAGGCGATAGCGTCGACTTGGAATTGCCGCTGCTGGAGGAAGGCGACTACGAAGTGACCCCGGTGCTCCGGTGGGAAGGGAAAGAGCTGCAATGGACCACCTTGGGACTTTCGATCGCCAAGGATCTCAAGAGTCGACTGGAAAGCGTGGAGCAGTCGATACGACCAGGGACTGGCAAGGACGACCCCATGGCTGGAACGGCGATGGCGACAGTCGAGCTGCTGCATGGGCTGGTGAAGGATGGAAGCCGTGGGAGAAGTTTGGAGTCCGACTTTCCCTTCCTTCAATGTCTTCGGACAGCAGAGGCGATCCTCACCAGCCCGAAGGAGCTTTCAAAGACGCTCGATGACGTCGATGGCGCATCGCATTGGATTCAGTGGAAACAAGGCGCGTCCAAGCTGGTGACTCGCATCGCCCTCCCCAAGGACTTCGCCCCGTCAGATCGGCCACGACCGGTTCTGATTCTGCTGCATGGAGCGGGAGGGAGCGAGAACATGTTCTTTGAAACGTATGGTGCTGGACGAGCGGTGGAGTTGGCGAGGGAACGAGGCTGGATCGTGGTGTCGCCGCGGCAAGGGATGACGGGACTGGGAATGCCACTGAGCGTCCTGATCGAATCGATGGCTGGATCGTTTCCGATCGATCGCAAGCAAGTCATGATCCTGGGCCATTCGATGGGGTCAATGCAGGCGATTCGGCAACTGGATAGTTCCCCGGGAACCTTCAGCAAAGCCGTTTTGCTGGGGGGCGCAGGATTGCCAAGCAAAGCGGATGGGTTCAGAACTGTTCCCCTTTGGATCGCGGCAGGAGATCGCGACTTCGGTAAACGAGGCACCGATGCCTTTGCCAAGTGGTGCCAGAAGGAGTCGTTGGACCATGAGTACCACATCTATCCCAACACCGAGCACCTCGTGATCGTCCAAGCGGCATTGGAAGATGCCTTTGCATTTCTTGACCCCGACACCAAGTTGGCGACACCGGCGAACGAATGAGATCCGATGGAAGTTCCGAGGGCTAGAGCGCGGGATGCAAGCCCGCGAGGCGAACTCGGGACGATCTCAACCTCCCTGATGCAAAGTCGCAAACAGTGCTCACCCTTCGCTGCAAGGGTCGCACGTTGTTTTCACTCTCCCCTTGGGAGGGTCGCGAGGAACGAGCGGGGAGGGTCGTATCCCTCCGCTCAATCCATCGCCAATCATCCAGTTCCAACAGGGATGTCATCGCGTAGAGCCTGCGATAAAGAACACGGTGGCTCTACCTCGCTCCTTCAATCTTCTGCACTTCCACATCGTCTAGAGAATCGATCGTGGCAACGATCGCAGGAGACATGATCACGTTGGCTAGAGCGAAGCGGTGGCGTAGCTTCATCACTCCCTGCAGCATGCGAACTTCCTCGTCGATCATGCGCTGGCCTGAGACGATCCCGACAATTTTCGGCCCGACGCCCCAACGCCCATCAACCTCGCTTGGCCGCGGCAGGAAAACCGGGCCGCCGCTATCGCCTTCATACACCTCGCCCCCGACGAGCATCTGACGGACCGCTGCGAACGGCTGAAGTGGAAATGACGCGATCGAACCATGCCGAAGGATTGGGAATCCCGAAGGCGACGCTTCATCGCGGTGGGGGTATCCCAAAAAATGGACCATCAAACCGGCCGTCATGTTCGACTCATCCCACTCCGCTTGGCTGACGAGAGCTTGGAGATCGATGGTGGCCGGCTGTGGCGATCCCTCCGGCAACTCAACCCTCAAAGCAGCCACATCTTCCGTCGGGTGCCTCCGCCAACGTTTCGACTCGCCCGTCCCCACCGAAATGGAAACCAGTTGCCTCTCATAGCTGCCCGGTGACATCGGACGTCGCATCACCAACTGAGCTTCGGGGCCTTGCATCGATTCAACCACGTGAGCGGCGGTGACAAGAACCGGGGTTCGTGGCTTCCCATCGTCCACCAGGAAGCAGGTCGCCACCGTATTGCCTTGCTGGATTTTCATCGTGGCATGAAGCAACGACTCCAACGCCTGCCTCCGGCGGGCTGGCAACTGGTCTTCCTGAAACTCGGCGTCAGGGGCCACGATGGAATCGGTGGCTCGATCGGCTAACACGCGTTCCTGCCCTAACGCATGCTTTAGGAATTCGATTCCAATGACAGGGAGGAGAACAATCCCGAGGATCGAACTGCAAAACCACCTCACAAAATCCAATTTCGCTTGGTTTCCAGAACCCTTGACCATGCTGTTTCCTATCGATAAACTTACGCGTTCACGGCTTCGGTCGTTGAGCGGATGTGGCGGAATTGGCAGACGCGCTAGACTCAGGATCTAGTGGACTATACAAACGTCCGTGGAGGTTCGATTCCTCTCATCCGCATTGTAGCGTTTTCCTTCAGGGAGACTCTGCATGCCAAGGCACTTCGGTGCCATTCTTCCTTCGCAGGCCAAACGTTCTTGATCGTCCCAGCATGGGCGACTTGCGAATGTAGCGCAGGCTACACTTCGGATCGTCTCTCATCGAATTTTTTTTGCAGTCTTCGCGTCTGTCCGTAGGGTACGGTTGCAATGTTTCGCCGAGAACGCGCATTCGTCCGGACGTCTGAAACTCTTTTTCCAACCGCTTCCGCCCAACGTCGCTCGCCATTCCCCTTGGAAGGTTGCTAAGATGCATCGTTTGAGGGAGAGCGACGGTCGCACTGTTTTGGCCGTCGAGGGAATGCACTGAAGGCGAGCGAAGGATGCCACGCGATTTTTTAGCTGGGACGGCAGACCACTACGATTGCGTGGTGATCGGCGGTGGCTTGGCAGGGCTCACATCGGCCAATATTCTGGGCCGAGCGGGACACCGAGTGCTGTTGCTGGAGCAGCATTACAAGTTGGGTGGCCTAGCGACTTGGTTTCGCAGGCCTGGTGGCCACATTTTCGATATCTCCCTCCATGGCTTTCCCCATGGGATGCTTAAGAGTTGCCGTCGCTATTGGAACGACGATATCGCCAGCCGGATCGTCCAGCTGAAGCAGATTCGTTTCGACAACCCGATGTTCTCTCTGACCACCACCTTCGACCGTCAAGATTTCACCAAGCTACTGGTGGAGCAATTTCGGGTGGAGAAGGAGGCGGTTGATCGATTTTTCGAGACGGCTCGTGGGATGAATTTCTACGACGACCAGCAGATGACGACTCGGGAATTGTTTGAAAAATTCTTCCCAGGGCGCGAGGATGTCATTCGCTTATTGATGGAACCGATCACCTACGCCAATGGATCGACTCTGGAAGATCCAGCAATCACCTACGGCATTGTGTTTTCGAACTTCATGGCCAAAGGGGTCTACATCTACGAGGGTGGAACCGACGACCTCGTCACAAGGATGCATGAGGAGCTGAAACGAAATGGAGTCGACGCGAGGATTCGCTGCAACGTGGAGCGGATAGTAGTAGAGAAGGGCGAGATCCAGGGCGTGATCGTCAACGGGAAGAAGATTCGCTGCCGCACGGTGGTCAGCAACGCCAATCTGGTCAACACGATTTTTCAACTGGTTGGAGAACAGTCCTTCAGCCCCGAATTCACTCGGGATGCAAAAGCGGTTCGATTGAACAACAGCAGCACGCAGGTCTACATGGCCTTTAAAGAAGGGGTGGAGATCGATGAGTCGACAGGGGACTTGCTGTTCAGTTCCACCGCTCCTTTGTTCCGAACCGAAGCACTGCTCAGCCGCAACATCACCAGTCGGACCTTCAGCTTTTACTACCCCCGCACTAGGCCCGAAGGAAGGGAGAGGCGTGCGGTGGTCAGTAGTACCAATGCGAGATGGGAAGACTGGAGCGAATTGGGAGATGAAGAGTATGAGGCAAGCAAAAAGGATCTGATCGAAACGACGCTGGATGCACTGGAAAAGTACGTTCCTGACTGTCGAGAAAAAATCGATCTGATCGACGCCGCAACTCCTCGTACCTTCCACCACTACACCCATCATCGCCTGGGGGCCAGCTTTGGAACCAAGTTCGAGGGATTGGCTGTCAGCCGCGCCCTGCCGGATCAGGTTCGAGGCCTCTACCATGCCGGAAGTGTCGGCATCATCATGTCGGGCTGGCTGGGTGCGATCAATTATGGGGTCATCGTCGCCAATGAAGTCGACGGATGGTTGGCTAACCCCAGCTCCGCGATCCACCCCACCCCCACCGCAGGTTGACGATTCCCAGCACGCTAAGCCGACGCACATCAAGAAAGCCATTCCCATGGACCCAGCGATCACCAGTGCCATCCCCCATCGCCCTCCGATGCTTCTTGTCGATGCGATCATCGAGCAGACGGAGCAGGAGATTCGATGCAGGAAAACGTTTCGATCGGATGAGTATTTCACCCAGGGCCATTTTCCGAATTATCCTCTGGTTCCTGGGGTCATTCTGTGCGAGTGCGCTCTTCAGTCGGGGGCGATCCTGCTGTCAAAATTCACCCCCAAGGAAGGCGCCGTCCCCGTCGCAACGCGGCTGGACGGCGTCAAATTCAAAAAGATGGTTCGCCCGGGCGATACGGTCGAAATCCACGTAACGCTCAATGAAGTGGTCTCATCTGCCTACTTCATGACGGGGAAAATTTCGGTCGATGGCAAACTTGCCGCTCGCCTTGATTTCGCCTGCACCGTCGCCGCCCCGCAGTGAAACTTTCCACAATCCCAATGCAACGGTGAGGTCGAGGATGGGTTTTCTGGGATTGGAAGGCAAGCGGATGGTTGTCCTTGGCGTCGCCAACCGAAAGAGCGTCGCTTTTGCAATCGGCAAATTGTTGGAAGCCGAAGGAGCGACGGTGGAGTATGTGGTGCGGAGCGCCGAGCGGAAGGAACAGTGCAAAAAAATCTTAGGCGAATCGACGATTCATTGCTGCGACGTGGAACACCAGGATCAAATCGATGGATTGGCCGAAGCACTCCGCCAATCGAAAAAGCCGATCGACGGCTTCGTCCACTCCATCGCCTTCGCCGATTACTCGCAAGGGATGCGTCCCTTTCATGAAACGACACGGGGCCAGTTCTTGCAGGCGGTCGATATCTCCTGCTTCTCCCTGATCGCTCTTTCGAACGCCATGAAGGATCTTCTAGCGCCTCAGGCCTCTGTGGTGACGATCGGTATCTCGACGACGAGGATGGCAAGCGAAAGTTATGGCTTCATGGCGCCGATCAAGGCAGCTCTCGAATCCTCTCTTGCTTTTTTGTCGAAGTCGTTCAGCCGCTTTTCCGAGGTGCGTTTCAATGCAGTGGCTGCCGGGTTGCTGAAGACCAGTGCTTCGGCGGGCATTCCTGGCTATGTTGATGCGTATCTGTTCGCTGAGAAAGCGATTCCCCGCGGTCGTGGCGTGGCTACCGAAGAAGTCGCCAACGTCGCCACCTTCTTGCTCAGTCCACGCGCCAGCGGCATCAACGCGCAGGCCATCGTCGTCGACGCAGCCATGTCGACCAATTACTTCGACCAAGCAATCCTCAAGAAGATGGCCGACTGATCTTGCCCACAATCGAAGGGAGACCATGATGGCCCCTCGTCGTGGTCTCATCCAGCGAATGGATAAATTTTTGGCGCAAGCCAGGGACGCAGCGAATTCACGGTCATGCCCCCCTGCGAATCCACTTTGGATCGCCAGTTGGCTATTTTGAGTCCATCTGGGATTTGTGTTGGTTACGATTGCTTCACTGCCGCGACTCAATCACTGCCGGTAACCACAGCACCCAGTCACGCTGCTGGGTGACGTTTGTTTGCGACTCAACTGTCGCGGCGGGTGAGGTCGTTCTTTACCCTCCCTCAGGAAGGGTCGCTGGGAAGGAACGACGATGCAGGGAGGGGGACACAGTAAGATTCCGTTGAGGCGGGATGGTCCGCGATGGATGGAGCTGAAAGATAAGGCCCTCACGGCCCTCCCCGCTCGTTCCTCGCGACCCTCCCAAGGGGAGGGTGAGATCCAGCTCATGCCTTGTATCCCAAGAAGAGGGTGATCCAGCCCACGCTGCCTTCGAAGCGGTGGTGGCTCAAAAATGATCCCTATCACATGACGGTTTGGTGCTCTCTACGTTGTGTAATCAGACCCTTCGGAATCTGTCTGCAAGTGCCAACGGCGCGACGATGAGATAGCGCAAGGCAACGCCATGAGAATTTCCTTCGCTGTTACGCCAGGAGGTCTTCGCCTTATGACGGCTCTGTCCTCCGAGTCTGGGAGCTGGTTGGTCTCACGCGAAGACGCGAAGAAAGCAAAGTGGCAGATGGTTCGTCAGCCACCGACGCCCCATTCCATTCGCGATTTTACCTGCCGATTGGATTGGCAACTCAAAGTCACAGACCAATGAAAAATTCGACTGGAAATACAGGCAGGAATCGCAAACCGGACGGGGGGCGTCATGGCTTCATGCCTTCGCGTTTTCGCGTGAGCAAGGGTTGAACCATTCCGCGTCTAGGTTCCGGCAACAGCAACGGCATCGCTGGTTCCGATGTCTGGTTTCTTCACGTTGTCACCCGGGATGCGATCGATCAGCAAGCATCTAGGGTCGACAGCGACTTGGTACGGTTCTTCGTCTAACAACAGCCGAAAAGTTGCCTCCGGCCCATCGACGAAAATCCGTTCAAAGCGCTTCACCTCCCCTTCCTCCGCTCCTCCCTTCGGCTTATCGATCACCCCCACCTCAATCCAGTCTGCCAGGCTCACTGGGGTTTCGACACCTTTGCCGTCGGCTTCTACCTTTCGAAACGTCGCCTTGCCTGTGACTTCGTACTTCCCGTCGGGCAGACGGACTACCTTGGCATCGATCAAACGATTCTCGAACAGCACGATTTTCCCGAACTGATCGTCGATCCAGCTGTGCAGTTCTTGTGGAGCATGCTTTTTCAATCGATCGACCAGTTCCAGAGAGGTCGGATAGGGTGGATCCTTGTAGCCAAATGCATCGACCAACTCGTTGAGTGCCGCATTGATGCGATCTTCCCCCATCAGCTCTTTCAAAGCGTACAGGATGACACTCCCCTTGTTGTAATGAATGTACCCCTGATTCGGTTCGACGCGCATGAGCGGCTTTTCCTCCCTTCGACTGCTTCCTCGCGCCTCCAAGTAGGCGTCGAGTTCGTATTTCAGGAAGACTCGCATCATGCCCTTGCCATACCGCTTTTCCATCAACATCAGTGCGGTGTACTGAGCCAATGTTTCGGAAAGCAAGGTCGCTCCTTGCATTCTGGCACCGACGACTTGATGAGCCCACCACTGGTGAGCCATTTCATGGGCGACGACGTAGTAGACCACATCGATTTTTTCAGGATCGCGTAAATCGTTGATGAATCCAATGCTTTCCGAATAGGGCATCGTTCCTGGAAAAGCCTGGGCAAAGGATGCCACTCTTGGGAACTCGACAATTCGAGCCTGTCGATGTCGGAAGGGACCGAACTGCTTGCTGCAATAAGCGATCGAGTCCTTGACTGCCTGCGCCATTCGTTCGACATTCCAGGCGTGCTCGGGGTGATAATAGACCTCCACATCGACCTCATCCTGCTTGTCGCGTAGCACTTCGTACTTCGCCGAGATGAAGGAGTAGAAATTCATCGAAGGATGATCCAACTTGTAACGGAAAAAATTCCGGTCTCCTTCCTTCCACTGTTCGATCAAACTTCCTGGTGCAACGGCGATTTGATCCTTGGTGGTGCTGATCACGGTTTCAACATCCACCCAGTCGGCTGGCTCACCGAGATAATGATGGAAGCACGCCTCTCTGTTCTCTCTTGATAATTCGGGCCACTCCAGGGCCCCCTCCAGTTGCTGCTTTTTTCTGCTCTTCGGATCGCTGATTTCACGGTCGATCTGATACCCGATCGACGGCACCACCTCATTATTGAAAAAGGTGCCGTTCGGCAGGAACTGGAGATCACTGACTTGGTTTTCGATCCCTCGATGATTCGTTGCCGTCGTCGTCTCCATCTTCAATCGCTCCCCAGTCCCCATCGGCGGCTCGATCTTCCACTGGCTGAATCCCAGTTCCACATCTTCCATCACCTTCGATCCACGCTCGATCTTCACCTCGTGATTGAGCCTTGGATCCATCGACACGAAGATCGTGTCGATGACGCCGTCGGTTCGATTGCGCAGGATGCGGTCGGCCTTGAGCACCATGTTTCGCGTGGGAGGATCGAGATCGATCTGGTACTTGACTGATTCGATCCTCGGCGTTGGATGCTTCTCGTGCTTTTTGTATTTTTTCTCGTACTCCGCCTGTCGAAGTTCCACTTGATCGGAAGGGATGATTTGATTGACCACCATCGTCTGATAGCCAAGCCAACCCCCCATGCCCAGCCAGCCCAGGAGACTGCACAGTCCCCAGGCGACCATGGAAGAGGGCAACGACCGCCAACCGCGTTTGAACCGATCCTTCAGCGACGCGGGGACACCCCGATGCACAACGATGGAAGAAAGCCAAAGAAGCAGACTGCAGAACAATGTCCAGTAGAGGCTGAAGCCCAGCCATCCACCAAGGAACGGCTGCACTCCGTAGAACTCCGAGTAAACGATGCGGGGTGTTTCTCCGAAGCGAAACAACAGGGAATCGATCCCAAGTGCGGACCACCCGACTGAAAGGATGATAGCGGCGGCGATGAAGAGCGCGTAACCGAGGTATTTGTTGGGCGCGAAGGCATGGCAGGCAACAGCCAGCACCGCAAGGAACGAAATGCTCCAAAAGGTGTTGCCAAAGAGAAGCTGAAAGTAGACACCCCACTGATAACGATGGTATCCGCGGGAAGCCTGCGAGAGCGCCGAGCTGAGGATTGCCAGGAGATAGATCGCAGCGACCAGAGCCAAAAGGGATGCGAGGTGCGCGAGCAGACGGGCGGTCTGTGGCGCTGCAGCACTGCCCAGCATCTCGTGCATCTTGGCGTCGCGATCCCTCCAGATCAGCCATCCGGCAAATACGGTCAGCATCGCCAATACAAAGATGTTCAGCGACCCTTCGATCTTCTGAACCTGCAGGTAGGTGACCGGGAAGGAGCTGACGCCGTATCGTTCACCCAGGTCAAGCCATAGGGAAGGCAAGGTATTCAGCAAAGAGATAGCAGCCAGAACAAGGAAGGTGGTGCTCCGGAAAATGGCTTTGGAGTCGACCATAAACTGATTGCCAAAGCATTGGAGCCACCATCGCCAGCCACGACTATCGGCAGCTACTTTTGAATAGATCCCTACCGCACCCGCACCCACAGCGGCAGCTTGATTCGCTGTGCTGGAATCGCGACCTTGCAACCCTTTCCGCCTGGACTTGCTTCGATCCGCGAAGGAAAACAACCTCGCTCCGATCGCTAGAATCGCCAGAGAGACTGTCCCCCAGAGAGCCCGATTCAAAACCATCGACTCCGTCCAACCAAGGCTTTGTGTATTTTTCTCTTCCACCGTCCAGTACCGCGTCTCAACGCCAAACGCTGCGATCCCCAGGGGATCTAGCAGCGTGGCGATCTTCTGATTGCGAAGATCGCTGAGGTAATTCTGTGCGATCGCGTAGAGCACGATGACGGCAAGCAGCCCGAGGTAGGACATCAGCGTGCTGCGTGTGGTGGTGGCGATGGCAAAAACCACCGCGGCAAAAAAGAGGGTGTTGGGAAGCGCGAACATGAGAAAACCACGAACGTGCGCTAACCAAGATTCGTTTCCCCAGTCCTCTGCATCGATCCAAGGCATCAGGCTGGCGATCACAATCCCAAGCGACACTCCTAGCATAGGAATCAGTGCTGCGGTCATCCCCCCAAAAAATCGCCCCAGCAAGTAACCCCAGCGACGAATCGGCTTGCTGAAGAGCAACTCGCGACTGCCTGTTGCAAAGTCCCGCGTTGCTGCACCATCGATGAAGGCGGCCACCATGAGAGCGCAAAGCAGGCTGGCGATGGCGTAGCTTCGCTGGATCGCATAGGGCGCGTTTCGATGGACCGGCCCAAAGGCGCCTCCAATCTGAATGTCGTCCGAGATCGCCGCGCCAAAGAAAAGCAGCGCGACGATCGCCAAAAAGATATAGACCATCCACCCACGAAGCCAATACTTCCATTCGAAGCGAAGAAATTCCCAAAACATCAGGCCACCCCCTGCAGCGTGGAGAAGAACAGATCCTCAAGGTCAGGCTCCACCTGCGTGAATCCTTCACCAGGATCCTGATCGCTGTAGACATGGACCAGCGGCCTTCCGGCCACCAACTTGCTGGAAACAACACGATGAGTCTGCTGGATCCGCTCCAACTCCCCTTTGCTCATCGATCGACTCCAGATCTTCCCCGCGAGGCGCGACTCCCCTTCCTCAGGGCTGCCCGAATAGAGCAGTTGCCCACGATCGAGAATGGCCATCTGAGTGCAGAGTTCTTTCACATCTTGCACGATGTGAGTTGACAGGATCACTACGATCGATTCCCCGAGTTCGGCCAGTAGATTGTAGAAGCGGTTTCGCTCCCCCGGATCCAGACCCGCCGTCGGCTCATCCACAATTAACAATTTGGGATCTCCCAGAAGGGCCTGAGCGATTCCAAATCGCTGTCGCATGCCACCGGAGTAACTGGAGACAGCCTTCTTGCGGTGTTCATAGAGGTTGACTCGGTGAAGCAGTCCTTCCACGACTTCCTTGCGAAGCGACGCCGAGCCGATCCCTTTCAGGACAGCGAAGTGGTTCAAAAGCTCCGTTGCGCTAGTGCGAGGGTAGACCCCGAATTCCTGAGGTAGATAACCGAGGACTCTTCGCAACCGGTCCGGCTCCTTCAATACATCAATATCACCGAATCGCACTTCACCGGAATCTGCCTCCTGCAACGTCGCGACCGTTCGCATCAGAGTCGACTTACCTGCCCCGTTGGGTCCTAGCAAGCCGTACATTCCTTGAGGGATTGTCAGAGTCACGCGATCCAGGGCCTGGACGCCGTTGGAATATCTTTTGGAAAGCTCCCGAATTTCCAGCTGCATTCGCACAACTCCTCGCTACGATCTTGTCTCTTCAGCCAATACAAAAAAGAGTCACTGCAGCGACTCTTTGTGGCTGTTCGTCTCTACTTCACCAATCTTGGAATTTTAAAAAAAACGCCAGCTTCCGAGGAAGCTGGCGTTGCGACAACGGTTGTTCCAACAACTATCTTTTGGCTCAGCCAGCCTTCTTCAGAAAGTCGCTCAACTGCTCCGACCGAACGGGGCTCTGCATTTTCGCAACCGCCTTCGCTTCGATCTGCCGCACGCGTTCGCGGGTCACCTTGAAGATTCTTCCCACTTCTTCCAGCGTGTAGGAGTAGCCATCCAGAAGCCCGTAGCGCAGCCGAATGATCTCGCGTTCACGATAGGTCAACGTCTTGAGAACCCCTTCGATTTTGTCGCGCAGCATGCCGTTGGTGGCATTGTTCATCGGGTTATCCCGCCCAGGATCCTCTAGCAATTCGGCCAGCACATTCTCATCGCCATCGCCGACAGGCCGGTCGAGGCTGGTGGGATTGCGACCGATATCCATGACGCGCCGAACCTCTTCCAGCGACACGCCAGAAACCTCGGACAGCTCTTCGAATGTCGGCTCTCGCTCTAACTTCTGCGTCAGCTCTTTCTGAAAGGCTCGCAGTCGACTGAGCACATCGATCATGTGGACGGGGATTCGAATGGTGCGAGCCTGGTCCGAGATGGCGCGCGTGATCGCTTGCCGGATCCACCACGTGGCGTAGGTCGAGAACTTGAAACCTCGTCGGTATTCGTATTTGTCTACCGCTCGCATCAATCCGGTATTTCCTTCCTGGATCAAGTCCAAGAAGCTCAGCCCTCGGTTTCGGTACTTCTTAGCGATCGAAACCACCAGACGCAAGTTGCCGTTGGATAGCTCCCTCTTGGCGTTCTCGAACTCCTTGTGATGCTTGTGGAATTCGGAGCAACGTCGCGCCAGCGCCGATGGGCTCTCCTGAACCAGCAGAATCAGCCGCCGCAGTTCAGACCGGAATCTGCGTAGTTCGATACTGTCGTAGCCGGTATCTTCCAGCTGCGCGATGCGGTTTTTCAACCATTGCATCCGGTCGGAATACTGAGTCAACTGCTTCATCAAGGGTTGAATTCGTCGCGATCGCAGCGACAACTCCTCCACAAGAACGAGATTCTTGCGACGGTTGCGCATCATCCGCACGATGGCCTGATCGCGGTCTTTTTTGCGGGTGCTTTTCCGCACGACTTGATGAAACAATCCCTGCACTTCCCGAATGAGAAACTCCAAGGTCCGCAGATTGTGCGGCATCCGTGCGGAAATTTGCTCCTTGGTCAGCTGTTCGGTCAGCGAAACCTTGATCGTTCGGTCGAAGGGAAGCAGCCCTTCATGAACCTGCGATAGTACGGCGGTCGCTTGCTTGAGAGCCCATGGATTGCCCAGCACGGCGGTGCGGAACAACTTTCGATGGATCTCAATCTTCTTGGCCAAACCGATCTCTTCCTCGCGACTGAGCAGAGGGATTTCGCACATCTGGCTTAGGTAGAGCCGGATGGGGTCGCTGGTCAGACGAGTCAACTCGGAGGAGGGAATATCGAGCGGCTCATCGGAGTCAGCTTCCTGAGGATCCATGATGGGCTCGGGGGCATTTCGAAGTTCGATGCCATGCCGCTTGAGCGCTCGAAGAAGTTGATCCAGCTTCTCGGCACTATTGGCCTCATCTGGAAGATACCGGTTGACCTGTTGGTAGGTCAGATATCCCTGTCTATTACCTTCGGCAATCAGATGACGCAAATTCATCGCAGTTTGTTCCACGGTCGATCACTCCTTTAATGTCCCGTAGTGGTGCCATGTCAGACACCGTGTTTTTGTCTATCGCCGTCGCAGGCTCTCCATTTCCCGCAGCGGCTTTGCTATTGCCACCCTCAACCATTCATCGTGGTTCTTCTCCTTCTTCCGGTCCCTTCAGCTCCACCCCCAACTCGAAACGTCGGTGCGCCACCAGCTGCAGGAGCAGGTCGGCAGCTTCGTCCTGCCCTATCCTATCGCCCCGCATCGCTTCCACCATGCGCAACTCCCTTTGTTGCTGCTCCTGCTTGGCGACATGATCCAGTAACGCCTGCAGGCGCTGCGGTCCAGTCCATCGGGTCGCCTGCTGCTTGCTGACCGCCTGCAGGTGAATCGAAGCCAATAGGTTTTTGACCATGGGATCCTCGGTGCAGCAAAGCACCTGATCAAACCCCAAATCAGCTCCATCGGCCTCCAGATCACGGTAGACACGCCACAGCAACTTCCCTGGCTCGCTACGCAGGTACTCTTCCGAGCAGCGCTCTAGAGCCAGCGATACGACTTCGGGATGTAGAACGAAGATCTCCAACAGCTCAAGATCCCAAGCATCGAGATCGGCATACTTTAAGTTTCCGCGACTTAGCGAATCAGCCTCCACCGGTTCGCCACTCCCTAAAGAGCGTTGGCGTTGACTTTGCTGCTTCAGCGCCTTCATCCTCTTGCGGAGCATTTCGATGGAAATGCCGAAGGTTCTCTGCAATCGGTTCAACATCTGCTCGCGCCGCAACGCTCCAGGTGCGCCTGGGGCATTGGAATCGGGCGTTAGGGCGAGTGTGCGGAGAATATCTTCCAGCGATTGCGTGGCGCGGTGCGTATCTGCCAGGGGATCAAAGCCGCGGACCGAAACCTGGATCTTGTGCTCCAGGGCATCGCTGGCCCCAGCAATCACCTCCCGCAACGCATCCCCACCTCGTTGGATCAAGAAGTCGCAGGGATCCAATCCATCGGGCAACGTCGCCACCCTCAGATCGACATTGGCTGCGACGAACAAATTGAGGATTTCGTTGGTTCGCTTTTGCCCCGCTTCATCTCCATCCAACAACAGCACCACCGAATCACAGTAACGCTTGAGCAGTCGAATGTGCCCATCGCCAAGTGCCGTTCCGCAGACAGCAACGGCCTCCTGGAGACCATGCTGGTGCGCCATGATGACATCGGTGTACCCTTCCACCACCACCGCCATCTTGCTTTTGGCAATCGCTTCCCTCGCCAGATGCAGCCCATAAAGCTGATGGCTTTTGTGATACAGCGGCGTCTCGCTGCTATTGATGTATTTCGCCTGTTCGCGATCCTGAGCTTCGCCCGGAAGAATTCGCCCTCCGATGGCGATGGGATTGCTGAGCGGATCGCAGATTGGAAACAACACCCTGGCGCGAAAACGGTCGTAATATCCACCGTTTTGATTGGGAACGAGGACATTCAAAAGGTGCAGCAGCTTTTCGTCGATACCTGAATTCCGGGCTTCGTCCCTCAACCAGCTCCAACCTGCCGGTGCATAGCCAACCTGAAACCGCTCGATCTCTCGTCCCGCTATCCCACGCTCGGTCAAATAATTCGTCGCGGCCTGCTCCTGCTGCAGCGATACCCGATATCGCTCCACCACCCATCGCATGGCATCCAGCATCTGCTTCTTGCCATAGCCTGCGTCGTTGCCGCGCCCCCCTTTGGTCAGCTCGGGAATCGATACTCCAGCGCGGTCGGCAAGCAACCTAGCGGCTTCCGGGAAGGTCATCCCCTCCTTCTGCATCACCCAGGAGAAGACATCGCCGCCGATATCGCAGACCCAGCACTTCCAGGTTTGACGATCTGGATTGATCTGAAGGCTGGGACGCGTGTCGTTGTGCCAAGGACAAAGAGCGACGAACTGACGGCCTGAATTCCGCAGTTCGGTGTAACTGGCGATCAGATCGACGATGTTGATCTTCGTCCGAATCTGCTCTTTGATCGCTTGGTCGAATGTCGACGTCACGTCCTACTCCGTCGATGGGAGCGAAAGCGAACAAGCAGTCCACTCTCGAATCCCTGGTTTGATGCGCCGGATCGCCTCCTGCTCTCCTGGCAATCGGTTTGGCCTTCCGTGACCACCCCGGCAACCTTGGCGACACGTCAATATGTTCCGCCCAACCGCCAAGAGTCAACCGTGAATTCCGACTATTTGTTTTCCCCGGTATTTCCTTGGTCCACTGCGGAACTTTCCCCCCTCTGGTCCCCTCCTGGACATTTTGATTCGACTCTTCTTCCCCCAATTTTGCCAGCCTTCCAACCTGCTGCAATTACCCTAGTAAGGATGCAGGCAAAGTGGAAATGGCGAAGCTGACCAGCTTGCGGAAACGCCGATTTTAGGATCGGGACGGTGGTCAGCAGGAGGAATCGGCCGAGGCGATTAACGATGAGAGTGGCTGGTATGCGACTGTGGATCGATTCGGTGATGGTTTACTTCCTGGCGCTGCTAGTGGCCGCAGCCTGTCTGAATTCCCTTGCCCGCGCACAAGACAGCTCGCCACCCACACCCCAGTCGATCTTCACCGTCGCTCCCGATCTGACGCTGGGGCCACCAGTTCCTCCGCAACCGGCCTGGCTGGATGCCGCCAAGTCGCGTCTGGAAGCGATGCGGCAAGAGTGGCAAGTACCGGGCGTGGGTGTCGCGATCGTCCATCGTGACCGCGTCCTAATGGCCAGCGGCATGGGAGTCCAGCAGGTTGACCAGACAGTTCCTGTCGACGGGCAGACTCTGTTTGCCATCGCATCCAATACCAAGGCGTTCACGACAATGGCTCTCGCGAAGCTGGTGGAACGCGGCAAGCTCTCGTGGGACGATCCGGTGCGAAAGCATCTGCCAGACTTTGCCCTGCACGATCGCTGGATCTCCACCGAGCTAAATGTCCGTGACTTGGTGACGCACCGCAGTGGCCTTGGAACCTTCAGTGGCGATCTGCTCTGGTGGGCTTCGGATTATTCCCGAAAAGAACTGACCAGCAAGTTACGCCACCTGCCCCCCGAAGGCACTTTCCGCTCCCATTACGGCTACTCGAATGTGCTTTACATCGTCGCTGGACAGGTGATCGAAGCCGTCAGCGGCGAATCCTGGGAGTCGTTCGTGCAGAAGGAGATCCTGCGTCCGCTTGGCATGCATCGCACTCTGGTTTCCGTGCGGGACCTTGTGTCGGCCGGCAATTACGCCCAACCCCACAAGACGCTGCCGAATCGCTCTCAACCGATTCCCTGGATGAACTGGGACAATATGGCCCCAGCCGGCTCCTTGATCTCCTCGCCGGAAGATATGGCCAAGTGGGTCGCTGCCTTGCTTCGCAACGCAAGCCAACTGGAAGGCCCTTTGGTCAAGCAGAAGACGCTGCTGGATCTCTGGGCTCCCCAAACGATCGTCCCGATTTCCGACGCCAGCGCCAGCCGTTTTCCGTCGACCCACTTTCGAGCTTACGGTTCGGGATGGGCTCTTTCCGACTACCACGGTCGCAAACTGATCGCTCATGGCGGCGGATACGATGGAATGTATTCCCAGGTGATGTTGGTCCCACAGGAGCAACTGGGGGTGGTGGTCCTCACCAACAGCATGACAGGCTATCCCTCGGCAGCCACCTACGAATTGATCGATCTTGCTCTGGAGCTGCCTCATAGGGATTGGAGCGGCGAGAATCTGGAGTTGTTTCGCAAATCGCGGCAGGCGTTTCGCGACCGAATCGACAAGGCGATCCAGCCAGTTGCCAAGAATACCAAGCCCAGCCATCCCATGACCGACTACCAAGGCGTCTTCGAGTGCCCGATGTATGGGCAGGTCAAAGTCGACGCAGCCGGAGACCAACTGAAGATCGCATTCCTGAGAACCCCTGGGCTGACCGGAACCCTCCAGCATCTCCACTACGATACCTTTGTCATTCATTGGGATCAGCAGTACGCTTGGTTCGACGAAGGGACAGCGCACTTCGTCTGCAATGCCAACGGTCTCTTCGATCGCATCGAACTGAATGTGCCAAACGAGGACATCTGGTTCCACGAACTGAACCTGAAGCGGCGATAGGATCGACCTCTCAGGTCGGTGATGGGACCGTTTTTCCGGTCCATCTGGAATTCTTGTGGGTGGAGGTCTTTTGACTTCAGCCAAGTAGAACCACCCATGCAAGACCGCCATGCAGCTGCCGCTGGACCGTGAGGAGAAGTCTGAATCGCAAGATGTTCAGACTGAGCCTTACTGGCATGAGATTGCATTGCCAGTCCAGCATGGCACCGTTGTGGAACCTTACGCCGCACGCGACCCAGCGGTCGAGGGTATTGTCCGAGGGACCCACGACCCCGAAATGGCTAGGGATTGGCCGATTCGACCGTTCCCGCAGATGGATATTGGGATTCAAGGGCCGTCATGATTGATTCGCTGAAACGCACCCGCTGTGGCCCAAACGAGTCCCCTTGCTGCAGGAACTTTAGCTCTGGCGCAGGAAGGGGATGGCCTAGCGGTCAGGGCGTCCATTGAAATGGAGCGGATTTGGCGATGGACTGCAGGTCGCCATGATGAAGAGCATGAACCAAAATTTCGCCGTAGTGAGCCTGGATCTACGGGAGAGAGAATCGCTGGGCTGGATCGCGCGAATGGTGTACCCTGATAAGCAGTAGCAGGGGAAAACCGCCATGACGAAACGAAAACGATTCCAGTCGCATCGTTCTGATGATGACCGCGTAGGAGATCGCCGACGGTTTCTTGCCTCGTTGGGTGGTGGGCTTGGTTCCCTTGCACTTCACGATCTGGAGCTGCGGCAAGCGATGGCGGAGGATCGTCAGCGGGGCGTTGCCGACATCGATCCGCTTCAGCCTTATGTGGCTCGCAAGCCCCATTTTGCCCCCCGCGCCAAATCGGTGATCTTTCTGTTTATGGTAGGGGGACCATCTCAGATCGATTCGTTCGATTACAAACCAGCGCTCGAACAACTGGATGGCCAGCCAGTACCCGCCTCCATTCGTTCGACGCTGGAAGCGACGCGGCACGCCAACGTTTTTCACGGATGCGAGGATGCGATCCTGAAAAGCCCCTTTCGCTTCCGGCAATATGGCGAATCCGGGACCTGGGTCAGTGACCTCATGCCCCACATCGCCAACCATGTCGACGATCTCTGCTTCCTCCATTCGATGCAAGCTGACTCCAACAATCACGCACCTGCTAGCTACCAATTGCACACCGGCGACATTCGCGCTGGAAAGGCCAGCCTGGGATCTTGGGTGACCTATGGCCTAGGAACCGAGAACGCGGATCTTCCCGGCTATGTTGTGCTGTTTGACGCTGGACCACTGGGAGGCGCTACGAATTACACCAATGGATTTCTTCCCCCTGCATTTCAGCCGACCCGCATCAGAGATCGCGGCCTACCGGTGCTTGACCTGGTTCCCGGCGAAGCCTTTGCCAAGGAGCAGCGGGAAGCGATCGATCTGATGCAGCAGCTCAATCGGAACCACCGGGATCGACATCCCGGCTTCCAAGAACTCGATGCTCGCATCGCTTCGTATGAATTAGCCTATCGCATGCAGTCGGCAGCTCTGGAGGTTGGTCGATTGGAAGAGGAACCGCAACACATCCATCGACTTTATGGCCTCGATCACGACGATCCGAGAACGCAGAGTTTTTCAAGAAAATGCCTGATGGCGCGACGGCTGGTCGAACGGGGTGTGCGTTTTGTGCAACTGTACGACATGCCCGACAAGGATGGCTGGGATGCTCACGACCGGCTGGTCGAGAACCACACTCCCAGGGCTCGTTGGACCGATCAGGGCGTGGCCGGGTTGATCGCCGATCTCAAACAACGCGGATTGCTGGATTCGACACTGGTGATTTGGGCGAGCGAATTCGGAAGAACACCGATGAAGCAAGGAAGCTCGGGACGCCAGCATAATGCAGCCGGTTTTACGATTTGGATGGCAGGTGGTGGAGTGCGGCGAGGAATGCATATCGGAGCGACCGATGCCTTGGGGTTGATGGCGATCGATCGCCCCATCCAATTCCGAGACTTGCACGCAACGATCCTGACCGCGATGGGGATCGACTATGACGATCTCTTCCATGTCGTCAATGGCCGCGATGAACGGCTGACGGGCGTCGCGGGATCGGCAAAACCCTTGACGGACATCCTCCTATGAAACTTCGATCTGCATCCAGTCAACTCCTGGCGTCCATCGCCTTTTGGATCGCTTTCGGATCCGCTTTCGCGCAAGATCTGAAAATGGGGAACGCGTGGGAAGATCCTCGCAATCCCATCCGCGTTCTATTTGGTGGGGAGCGATTGGAACTGTGGTCGTTGCAGGCTGTCCGTCGACCTGCGATACCGCCACCCAAGGAAGAAGCCTCCAATCCCATCGATGCATTTCTGGATGCTGCATGGCGAGATCGAGGCATCGAGGGGGCTCCCTTGATGAACCGAGCCGATTGGATTCAGCGCGCGACACTCGACCTGACCGGTCTGCGTGCGACGCGGGAAGAGGTTGAGCTCTTTGTTCAGGATCCGGCGCCCGATGCTTGGGAACGCGTCATCGATCGACTGCTGGCGTCTCCCGCCTACGGCGAACACACTGCCCGACAATGGCTGGATGTCGTTCGGTACAGCGATAGCAATGGTTTCGACTGGGACGAATTTCGGAAAACCGCCTGGCGCTACAGGGACTGGGTGGTTCGAGCTCAGAATTCCGATATCCCTTTCGACCAATTCATCACGATGCAATTGGCTGGCGATGAATTGCTCGAGGGACCTCCGCGCGACCAACAGGAGCAGGACTGTCTGATCGCAACAGGTTACCTTCGCTTAGGCCCCTTCGATCATGCCGCCAAGTTATTCAACGAACAGGACCGGGCCAGAGTGGAAGTGCTGACCGACCTGACCGAAACGACGGCCAGCGCCCTGCTGGGCCTCACCATGTCCTGTTGCCGTTGCCACGATCACAAAACCGATCCCTTGTCCCAAGCCGACCATTATCGCTTGCGAGCCTTTTTTGCGGCGACTCGTTTTGCAGACGATCAACCGATCGACACGGTCCAATCGCAGCAGTCTCGCGAGCTGCACAATCTTCAGATTCAGAAACAGATCGATGAGCTGCTGAAGAAAATCGAAGAACTTCGGGTGCGAGCAAAACAGTTGAAGCAGGCCGATACTTCCGACGCCCAAGAGGTAAACGACGCGAAATGGAAGGACTTGCTAGGAGGCGAGGAAAGGGATAGATGGCAGGAATGGGAACGGGAAGTGGCAGTTTTGCAAGGTCATTTGCTGCAGCCTGAAACAGGGCTTGTCATGACTGATGACCCCGAGGCGATCGATCCGATTCACGTGCTCCATCAGGGCGACCATCGGTCGAGGCGTGAGAAGGTTGAGCCGGGGTTTCCATCCGTGCTGTGGCCTGAAGCCCCGCAGATGGCGCCAGTACGCTCTGGGAAAAGCACCGGCCGACGACTCACCCTGGCTCATTGGATCTGCAGCACCGACAATCCCTGGACTTCGCGCGTTGCGGTGAATCGAGCTTGGCAGCACTTCTTCGGACAAGGCTTGGTTGCAACCCCCAACGACTTCGGGATCACCGGATCCCCTCCAACGCACCCTGAGTTGCTGGATCATCTGGCGACCCAATTGATCGATCGCGGGTGGTCGATGAAATCGATCCACCGCCAGATCGCACTGTCCCAAGCCTACCGCCGACAGCCGATTCCTGGAGGCCAGTTGGTCGATTCAGAGGGATCGAGTCGCTGGGGCTCGATGAGAACAAATTTGAGGCGACTGAACGCTGATCAATTTCGCGATGCCATCCTTCAGGTAACCGGATTGCTGCAACACCGCGCTGGAGGTCCTCCTGTCTGGCCGCCCCTCAGCGACGAAATTCTGCAGGCCAACCCGGCAGTGCTTGACGACAATGAAACGAAGACCAAGGGATGGTACCCGTCCCCCAAAGAAGACCAGAGCGTAAGAAGTATTTATCTGGTGCAGAAGCGAGGAATGAAACTGCCTTGGATGGAAACCTTCGATCAGCCAGACACATCGGTTTCGTGTCCCAAGAGGGAAACATCGATAGTCGCATCTCAAGCGCTATCTCTAATGAATGGAGATTTGACTTGGCAAGGTGCGATGGCGCTCAGTGAATCGCTGTCACAGCGTCTAAGGCAGGAGCTCGATGGTAAGAGCGATACTGAAGCTTTGGAAAACGAGCGGTTTATCGTTGCCTTGTTCCAGCAAGTGCTATCCCGAGAACCGAACGAAGAGGAGATGGAACGCTGTAGCAGCTTTCTCCAGCAACGATCAGGCGCTGCCTTGGTCCTTGTGCTACTCAATTCCAACGAATTCGCCTTTGTGCCATGAACCAAGCGGTTTCGTGAGGACGACTTGCACTGCGGTCCCAATGCCTCCGTGCCGAGACAGCAAGCCGCACGCGTTCGGCTCCCTGATCGATAGATAAGCTTCTTTCAGGACGCTCGACGAGTGAGGTTCTCGCACAGAGATTATCAGAGGTTTGCGACCAGGCAAATGAGGTTCACTTCGGATTGTCTTGGGTAGGGTCCATCCAGCAATGCGGTGAATCGTATCCGTTCGGACGACCGGAGTTGGCAGCATGGAGTCGCAAGGGCAAGGGCTATGGATACCTACTGTGCGATGGATCTAACCCTCCCCTTGGTAAGGTGATTGGTCGCTGAGGCCAGCGGCAAGACTTGAGTCGCGGCAGTGAAGCAATCGCCACCGACACAAATCCCGGACGAACCAAAGATGTCCGATGCAACTTCCCATCGCAGGAACCACCCAGGTTCAACATTCTATGCCGTTGATTTCACCGCATCCGGCCCCATGGCCCGAAGCCAATCAGCGGAAATCCAGTGACGCGACTTGCGTACTCGCGGTAGGACTCTCCTAGGTAATGGATCATGCGACGATCTTTCCAGTAGCTTCCCAAGTAGATATAGAAAGTCCACGCAGCAGTCAGAATCGCATGATCGAGAGTCATTCTAGGGGTGAACCAGATCAATCCGAGGAAACTGAGATAGACCGGGTGGCGCATCCAACGAAACGCGCCCGATTCGCGAAACTC